>TARA_R110000751_G_scaffold290156_3_pt1 | contig 41544 bp, 37 predicted proteins | sample TARA_R110000751 | Tara Oceans TARA_R110000751 (sample SAMEA4398001) | marine metagenome | biome: Polar Biome; feature: [MES] marine water layer (ENVO:01000295) within the mesopelagic zone...; material: water (ENVO:00002006), including particulate matter (ENVO:01000060) such... | reverse complement strand
TGCAACTGGACCGCAAGGACTGGCAGGAAATGACGGAGCAACAGGAGCTGCCGGAACTAATGGAACCGATGGAATACAAGGTATTCAAGGAGCAACAGGGATATCTGGAGCAGATGGCGCAACAGGAGCAACAGGAGCATCTGGACAGCAAGGACTGGCAGGAAATGACGGAGCAACAGGGTTAACAGGTCCAACCGGTCTAGCAGGAGCTGATGGTTTACCAGGAAACGACGGTGCAACGGGAGCTCAAGGAACATCAGGTATTCAAGGAGCAGACGGAGCAGCAGGTACATCTGGAGCAGACGGAGCAATAGGTGCAACTGGATCACAAGGACTGGCAGGAAACGACGGTGCAACTGGACCACAAGGACTGGCAGGAAATGACGGAGCACCAGGCGCTGCTGGAACTAACGGAACTGATGGTGCAACTGGACCACAAGGACTGGCAGGAAACGACGGAACAACAGGAGTACAAGGACCAGTAGGTAACGATGGTGCAACTGGACCACAAGGACTGGCAGGAAACGATGGAGCAACAGGGTTAACAGGTCCTCAAGGTCCTATTGGTGTAACAGGTGCAACAGGAGCACAAGGACCAGTAGGTAACGACGGTGCAACTGGACCGCAAGGACTGGCAGGAAATGACGGAGCAACAGGGTTGACAGGTCCTCAAGGTCCAGTAGGTCCCACCGGTCCAACCGGTCCCGCAGGTTCTCTAGGCCCTCAAGGTATAACTGGAGCTGATGGAGTTGGTATTGCACAAACATTAAGTTTTACTTCCCCTAATTTGGTGCTATCTGATAATGGTGGCAGCATAGATTTAACAGGTATTGCCAATGCAACGCATACAGGCGATGTAACAGGAGCAACAGCATTAACGATTACAACGAATGCAGTAACTACAGATAAGATTCTAGATAACAATGTTACTGATGCTAAAATAGTAGCTGTTTCAGCTTCAAAGTTAACAGGTACAGTTGGTATTGCTAATGGGGGGACTAATATTACAACATATACTCAAGGAGATATTTTATATGCAACTTCAGCAACTGAATTAACCAAACTACCTGCAGGAACAGCTGGCCAAGTATTAACTATGAATACTGGCGCAACAGCTCCAGAATGGGTGACAGGCACAACAGCCACCTACGCAATAGGCGACACTCACCAAGGCGGTATTATTTTCTATTTAGATGCCTCAGGGAAACATGGGTTGATAGCTGCACCAAGTGATCAATCGACTTCAGCGGCATGGTGGAATGGGTCTTTTATAGATACGAGGGCTTATGGTAGCGGGTTATTTGAAGGAAAATACAATACTCGAATGATAAATCGGATCCAATCAGGCACAACAAGCGCAGCAGCAATTTGTGCCAATTATGGTGACCTCAAGTGGTATTTGCCATCAATTGAGGAATTAAACCTAATGTATATGAATATAGGACAAGGAAATGCCTTGGGCCTTGGGAATATTGGCAGTTTTTCTCCTGCTTACTACTGGAGTTCTACGGAGTACGATGTCAGTAACGCGTGGTTTCAGTATTTCGTCTTTGGTTTTCAGAACGGCTACGGTAAGGACTACGCAGGCAGTAGCGTGCGTGCAGTTCGAGCTTTTTAGTTATTTAATTATTTATCAATTTAATTGAATACCGCGTAAGCGGTCTATTTTAAAAATATAAAACCAATACTACTCTAAAAAAGTAGTGTTGGTTTTTTTGTTTGTTACCGTTCGCTCTCACTGGAACTTTAAATAACCGCTATACATTTATTATAAATCAACCCCAGTCACTCTCTTCCATCTCAAATATCTCTAATACGTTTACTTTAAAAACGCTAGCCATTCTTAAAGCTAGTAGGGTAGAGGGTACATATTTTCCTTTTTCTATCGTATTAATGGTCTGACGGCTTACTTGTATTTTATCTGCTAGATCTTGCTGTGTGAGATCATGCATGGCTCGCAATACTTTTAATTTATTCTTCATGACTCGCCGCTTTTAATTGGTATTTCTTCCATTCAAACCTGATGATAAAAAACAGAAGTAAAGTGAATACATTAAGAACAATCATCATGATCATATCTAAATCTGCAAGAAAAAATAAGGATAATATCAAAAGTGAATAATTAAAGTAAATAGCCCATATCAATGAGCTTTTTCTAATATCGCTTATCAATTCATCTTCTACTCGTTCTTTAGAAAACCCAAATACAAGTCCGCCGATAATTATAGATAGAATTATAAGGTGCAAGCTAATGTTCGTTTCTACCATCTGAAAATACTGTCGCTCAGAAAAAAAAGGATTGGTTACAATTACAGGCATTTTAATATCTAAATAAGATAATTCCACATCAACATTAAATAAAAACCCCATAAGTAGGAGTGTGAAACCAGCTACAAATAAGAGCAAACCGATTTTTTTATACTTGTTTGGAAACAAATAATTTTTCATAATACAGATCATTTATAAAGTAAATGTAATATAAAATGGACTAAAAGTAAAACAAACTATACAAAAAGTAATATAAGATTTACAACATAAGATTTTTAATAACATTAGTTAACTAGATCAGTAGTTTAATAACTATAAAAATAGTTTGACAACTACAATATTAGTTATACATTTGTATGATCAAATAAGAACAAATACATTTTTCATGGAGAAATTAACGCAAAAAGAAGAAGAGGTAATGCAGGCACTTTGGAGTCTTGAGAAAGCCTTTGTTAAAGAAATCGTTCCTGAACTCCAGGGTGCTAATCATTACAATACGGTATCTACTATTGTGCGCAAGCTGGAAGAGAAGGGCTATGTAGCTCATGAAGCCTTTGGTAAGACGCATCGTTACTTTCCTGTTGTTGAAAAAGAAGCCTATCGCAACAAGTTTGTAAATAATGCGATGACCAGCTATTTCAATGATTCTTATAAGAATATGGTTTCCTTTTTTGCTAAAGAAGAGAAAATAAGCGCCACAGAATTGAGAGAGATTTTGGAAATGATAGAATCTAAAGAGAAATAGGATGGAAGCTGTACTAGAATATCTATTAAAAAGCGCTGGAGTACTGAGCCTATTTGTACTCATTTATCATTTTTTATTGCGCCGCCTGACCTTTTTCAATACCAACCGTTGGTTTTTATTAGCTGGTATTGCAGCAAGCATCCTCTTTCCGTTAATAGAAATTACTCAAACCGTTTACGTGGAGCAGGCAGAGCAATTACTTTATCTACCACAGCAAATGGTAACTCCTATGGCTATGATTATGGAGCAACCTCCAGTGGAAGCAACAGCTTTTGACTATGGAATGCTCGCCATTTACTTATACCTAGCTATTTCTATATTTTTCCTTGGTAAAATGTTCGTAGAACTAAGCTCGCTGCGCAGTTTGATTCTTTCTGGAACTCAAAAACGAGTTGGGAAGTTTGTTTTTGTTAAGCTTTCGCGAAAGCTAACCCCCTTCAGTTTCTTTAACTACATATGTTATTCTCTAGAAGATGAAAGCACAGCAGCACTAGATTTGATCTTAGAACACGAAAAAGTTCATGCAAAGCAATGGCATTCCATCGATTTACTAGTATCCCATGTCTTTAAAGCTCTTTTTTGGATCAATCCGCTGGTGTGGGTATTAAAAAGACAGATAGGAGAGAACCTCGAGTTTATAGCTGACTCCAAGGCTGCAACACAAAACACCACAGGAATAAGCTACGAGCGTACCTTGCTCAGTACTGCGGCAAGTCATATGCAACCTGCACTGGCCAATAATTTCTTCACGCCATTTATTAAAAAACGAATTCTTATGTTACAAAAAGAAGCCTCAGCCCAGTGGAATGCTTATAAATATGCATTGATACTGCCCGTAATAGTCCTTTTCCTTTACAGCTTTAATGTGGTGGAAGAAGTGGAGTATGTGGATAAAGAGAACCCCCAAATTTCAAATTCTGAAACCTCAGTTGATAGTTACAAAGAATTGGTTTTTGATATTACCAGTGCGACTTCAGATACCCAACTAGAAGCTTATCGATTACAAATTGAAAATCAAGGGGATTACCAATTGAGATTTGATGATATCATTAGAGATGCAAAAGGGCTTTTGGAAACCATGAGTGTGTCGGCAAAGTTTCCTGGTAAAGACTGGGAAAAAGGCTTTACAGTAGAAGCTCTGTCAACTAATGGCTTGATGTTGTTAATGGCATATCCTGATAAGATATCCTTGCATATTCCAAATGTAAAAACAACACTTTCCATAGATCAAAATGGAAGTCAAGTAATTGTTCCAGATACGGTTCTTTATGGAGATACAGCTGGGGTTACAGAAGATTCCACAGATCCCATCCTAGATTTTGATCACAGCATTACTTTTACCATAGACGCCACATCTACAAAAGAATACCTCGATGAAAAGAAGGTGTACTTAAAAAAGGAATACAACGTAGATTTTGACTACAGCAGGTTGAAAATAAAAAATGAAAAGGTCGTAAGAATTAAAATCACACTAGATGATAATGATGGTTATACCAGTTCCCAATCCTATGCTAATGATGATGGCATCCCTGAAATATGCGTGACAGGAGTTATTAAAGAAGATTCTCAGTTATGGAGTATGGGTGCTTGTAAGGCTAATACTCCTCGTGAATCTTATTCCTTACCTAGTACGGTAAGTTATACGGTATCCAAAAACGCTATTTCCATTGATATGGATAGTTTGATGAAGAAGGTAAAGGAGCAAATTAAGAACATCAATTCAGAGGAACTACATCTAGAAATGCAAAATATCAATATGGATAGTATTCTTCGGGAGGCATCTATTCAAATGAAAAACATCGACTTGGATTCTTTGCAACATGAATTACAAATTCAATTCAAGAAGATGAACATGGATTCATTGACGAATACCATAAAGATGATTCAGTTCCAACAGCCGCAAACAGCGTATGCGTTTGAAAATGGTATTTCTACTAGACCCACTACAGCGGCTCAATTAAAAGCAGGTTTAGGAAAAAACCCACCTCTTACGATTGTTGATGGAAAAGAAATGGATGGGGAAGAATTGAACTTAATACAACCAGACCTTATTAAAAGTGTAACTGTTTTAAAAGACAGTGCAGCCATCAAAAAATATGGAGAGAAAGGCAAAAACGGCGTACTGATTATCACTACAACTCCATTAAATAATCAAGAAGCTAGATATGAGTTAAGAGGAAAAGCAGAAGCAAAACGACAAGAAACACTTCATAAACGTGAAGGATTGAGATCAGAAAGTCAAGAACGTAGGGATTCTTTGATTCAACAAAGAATCATTCTTACAGAAGGAAGACGTGCTCTAATGGAAGAGAAAAGAGCACAGGTTGAAGCTGATAGAGAAGAGACAATGGCTCAAAGATTTGAAAATGTTACAAGTGATTTTCTAATGGAGCATAAAGGTCATGGCCGTCTCACTTTAGATGACAAGGAAATTTTTTACATCACAAACATATCAAAAGAAAGTTTTGAAAAGTTTCAAAAAGCCCTGAAAAATGCAGGGCATACGTTTAATCTAATCACACATCGCATGAAAAGTGATCGATTGGTAAAATTGAAATACGAAATCAACGGTTCCCAGCATACTTATGAAACTAGCAAAGGAGTCAAGGAACTTCAGATTACATTTATAAAAGGTAAAAAAACTCCTACCATAACTACTATTCCTTATTAGAAAACAGAGGTTTTTATTAGGATTATCCACAAAACCCATTCTAAATTCTAGGATGGGTTTTGCGTTTTTTTAATACAGATCGGGCTGCCAAAACCTTACATTTGAGCTATGAAGAAAGAAGTATTCAAACTGCTAGCCCAAATCAATAAAGCGGTCTTACCCAGCTTTACAAAAAGGCGACTGAATCTTGCCAAAGCCAGTAAATGGCAAATGGCACTTTTTGGATACAAATTATGGGTAACTAAAAACGCACTAGACTAATGTTTTGTAATATACCAGATCAATTAGGTAGAATGATCTCGCTTGATCAACTACCAGAACGCATCATATCTTTAGTACCCTCTCAAACCGAACTATTAATAGACTTAGGCCTAGAAGATAGGCTTGTTGGAGTCACCCGTTATTGTATTCATCCTGCTGGATTGATAGATAAAAAGCAAGTGGTTGGAGGTACTAAAAAAATAGTAGAATCACGTATTTTAGAATTACAACCGGATCTTATTATTTGTAACCGAGAAGAAAACACACCTGCCATCGTTTCCTTTTGCGATCATATCGCACCTACTTACGTTTCTGATATAGATACCCTAGAACAAGCTCTAGAAATGATAGCTGATCTCGGGGAGCTTACAGGATCCAAATTCAAAGCAAAATCATTGATCAGAAATATTTCTAGTTCTTTCAAGACCTTAAAAAAACCAGAGCTAGAACACAAAGCATTGTATCTCATTTGGAAAAAACCTTATATGAGTGTTGGAAAAGGTACGTTTATCAATGACATGCTGGAGAAAGCTGGATTTATAAATGCTGCTGAAGGCTTTGTCAGATATCCAGAATTAGACGTGGAAGCCATGATCAAGCTCCAGCCAGAGGCTGTGTTTTTATCCTCAGAACCTTATCCGTTTACTGCTGATGATATTGCCGATTTGAAACTAGCATTTCTTACAGCACCATCACAAGACCCGATTAAACCTAACGTCATTCCAGAATTTAAGGTAGTAGACGGCGAGTTGTTTTCTTGGTATGGGTCTAGATTATTAAAGACACCAGAGTATTTACAGAGTCTACAGCCCAAGAAAAGCGATTTGACTTTTTAAGACAACACTTTTCTAAATTTCCTGTAACTTTGAGTGTAAAATAGACACAAATCAATTAAAGAATTATAACATGAGAAAAATAAGCGGATTAGGTATAGCAGGAATTATAGTAGGACTTTTAGTTATTTACGGTATCTATTGGTACAACAGTACCATAGGAACCAATGAAGGTGTAACCAGCTCTTGGGCAAATGTAGAAACCACCTATCAAAGGCGTAATGACTTAATTCCTAATATTGTTGCGACAGCTAAGAAGTATGCTGAGTTTGAACAAGAAACCTTGATTGGAGTTATTGAAGCGCGCTCAAACGCTACTTCTATCAAAGTGGATGCCTCTGAACTCACAGAAGAAAATATAGCGGCCTACTCTAAAGCACAAAGTGCCGTAAGTACTGGACTAGGAAGACTTCTAGCCACTTATGAAAATTACCCTGACCTCAAGGCAAATGAAAACTTTAAGGAGTTGATCAATGAGTTAAGTCGTTCTGAAAATAGAATTAGTGTTGCCAGAACACGCTACAACGATGCTGTAAAGATTTACAATGTGAAGATCAAACGCTTTCCAGGAAATATAATGGCAGGTGTTTATGGCTTTGATGAGGCAGCATTTTTTAAAGCAGACGAAGGCGCAGAAAAAGCCCCTGATGTAGACAACTTATTTGGAAATAATTAAGGATGTCAGTTAAAGTAGAGGACTTTCTCAACGCTTCACAAGAGCAAGCCATTATAGAAGCCATTCGTCAAGCTGAAATGCGTACGAGTGGAGAAATACGGGTGCATCTAGAATCCGAATGCAGTGAGCCTGTGAAACGCGCCCAAGAATTATTTCATTTGCTTAAAATGGATAATACTAAAGAAGAAAACGGAATTCTCTTTTACGTCTCCATAGATGATAAAAAGTTTGCTTTAATAGGGGATCGTGGTATTCACGCCAGAGTAGGAGATGATTTTTGGAGCTCTGTAAGAGATGAAGTCTTGTCTCGCTTTCGCGAAAGCGAATTTCAAAACGGCCTCATCGCAGGGATAGAGCTAGTAGGCCATAAACTTGCAGCCCATTTCCCTTGGGAAGTAGATGATACCAATGAACTATCTGACGAAATATCTGTAAGCTGATGAAGTATTTCTTATACATAACCCTAGCTTTTTTAAGCTGTTCTAACTTTGCTCAAGCGCAGTTTGATATTCCTAATCGCCCTTCAGATGGGCAGCAAGCTTTTGTTTACGATTATGTAGACTTACTGCCCAAGGCACAAAAAGAGGCGCTCAACCTCAAATTAAAACGCTATGCAGACACGACTTCTACGCAAATTGTATTTGCTATTATTAGTAGTGCTAATGGAGAAGAACTGGACGGACTTGGAGCAAAGTGGGGTCAAAAATGGGGAATAGGTCAAAAAGATGCCGATAATGGTATTTTATTAATTCTTGCTGTGAATGATCGTAAAGTAGATATCAATACAGGTTATGGTATTGAGTCGATATTATCGGATTCTGATGCAGAACGTATCGTTAATCGTGTATTGGTTCCCAATTTTAGGAGCAAAAATTATTACGCAGGACTTGATCAAGGAGCAGATGCTATTTTTCAGGGCCTTCAAGGCGAGTTTAAAGGTTCTGCTGCGGCAAGTGATCGCATTCCTTGGTCTTTTTTATTGATCATGGGAGTTTTTCTTTTGATCGTTATTCTCAACGTACGCAATAAAAATAAAGGTGGTGGTACAGGGAGCAGGAATCCTGGAGGCTCTTTACTAGACATTATCGTTTTAAGCAGTTTGGGACGAGGCGGTTTTGGTGGCGGTAGTAGCTCCGGTGGTGGTTTTGGTGGCGGCTTCGGTGGTGGCGGCTTCGGTGGCGGCGGCGCTGGTGGTAGCTGGTAGTTATTAGTTCTTAAGTGATTGATGCCCTCTAGCCATGGGGTAAGCGGTCCCAAAAATGCCGCAAGACCTAAGAATTGAAATAGTGTAGATGGCCTTCTAGCGCTTTAAGGAAAAATGACCTTTCACTTCTATATTACCTCTGGTGTCCTCTATTTCTAATAAGAACCAATAGTCTGAAGAAGGCATAGGATTGCCATTATATATTCCATCCCAACCGTTACTATCCTTACCGTAGCTTTTTAATAATTTGCCATACCGGTCAAAAATGTAAAAGGTCGCATTATCGAACGTATCAATTCCTTCCACATACCAAGTATCATTAAAACTATCATTGTTAGGTGTGAAAAACCTAGGGTAGTCTATAATCAAAACAAGTTGTGGAGGCGAAGGTGCACAGCCGTTTAGGTCGATGACACTCACCTCGTGAAAACCTCTACTCACATTAGTAAACAGGTTACTTAATTGCGCTGGACCGTTGTCTAATATAAATCTATAATCTCCCGTACCGTTAACGGTGACCGTAATGGAATTTGGATCTCCAAAGCTAGTAGAGGCTACAAAGTTTATCATAGGTGTTTCTGATGCTATGACCGTAAAGTTTATAGCGGGGGCTGTACAACCTCTATTACTGGTTACTTGAACGCTATAGTCTCCGGCTGTATTGATATTAATGTTGCTCGTAGTTGCTCCTGTAGACCAGAGGTAACTTTCTCCAAAGACAGCATTGGAGGCATCTACATTAACAAATGTATTGTTACAAATAATATGTACAGGATCTATCACCAAAATAGGTAATGGATCTACAAAAGCTTCAAAGGTACCGGTACTGCTGCAGTTTGTTGTGGTGTTGGTAACTCTTATATAGAAGGTATCTGATTGATTAACAGAAACGTTGGTGTCTGTGATTTGGTTCGTTTCAGCATCAGCATCTATCAAAGTAGGATAAAATTGAACGCTGTGGTTTGTGGGGTCCAAACCGTTTAAGATACTACTGATATTGCTGGATAAATTAAAATTGCGAATTCCATCAAAATTATCATCACAAATTCTGATGTCATAACTTCCTGCTGAAGCGATTTGTGGTGCTGCCAGGATTCTTAAGTTAAAAGGAGCAGTAGAGAAACAGCCACTAACTCCATTTTCTACTCTTATAAATAAAGAGGTGTTGTTTGCAGTATAATTATAGTCCGTATTCAATGCGTTTGTTGCGTTGATCGCATCAAGGTTTGTAATATAAAAGCTGGTGCTAAAACCGGCAGGCACAGGATCTATAAACAAAGGAGTGACTTCGTCTAGTTGGGCCGTTTGGGTCGGGTTTTCACAAATGGAGAAGTCACTAACAGTTAATAGTTCAGGGGGTAGGTTGACCATTAAATCTAATGTACCTATACTATAACACATAGAAACAGTATTGTAGTACCTTAAATAAACCGATTGCGGATTTGTAGTGTTGGTAAAAGAAGTTTCGTTACTAATAGGGTTGAGATCATTTGTTGCATCAGCAATGCTGGTATGCCATGACAAAATAGAGTTAAAAGGTCGCGAGCCCACGAGATTTGTTTCCCTTGTTGTCAAATCAAATACAGCAAAACCGTCTAAATCTGTGTCGCATAAAATCGAAGGTGAGATGTCATTAGTCTGTGGAGTGTCGATAACATTATAAACAATATCCTCCACTACAAAACAATTCACATCATTACCTATTCTCGCGTAAATGGTTTGTGGGTTTACCGTATTTGTAAAATTAAGCCCTAATGGATTTGTGTCGGATTCTGCTTCAATTATAGAGACATGAAAGGATACGTTTAGGTTAGCAGTGATTCCTGCTCTTATTCCATCTATGGATTGCTGTAGATCAAACGTAAAAAAACCATCATTATCATCGTCACAAATCCTTAAATCTGCTGGAGCGTTGTACGTGGGAGATTCATCTACTTGTATGAGAAAGGAATCTACTCCATAACAAGAAGTATCGGTATCATTTTCTACTCTTGCCCAAATCGTTTGCGGATTGCTTGTGTTTTGATAAGCATTGAATTTATCGATTTCATTGTTTCTTGCGTCGGCATCAGCACTATTTCTGTAATAGCGCACCGTTTTCCCTATTTGACCATTTAATATTTCAAAATCTTTAGTGAAAAAGAAAAAGTCCTCCACGTTATCAGCGTCTGATTCACAAAGTTGGTAAGTGCTGATGCTTGGGAATACGGGTAATGTGTTGACTATAATAGGTTGTATAACAACAGTTTCACAGCCGGTTATCGTGTTTTCAACTCGCACAAATATGGATGTTGTTTGTGTGTTATAATTAGTTGGGTTGGAGATAGGGTTGGTTCCTAATTCGGCATCCAAAAAATTATTGTGGTACGTAATGGCTCTATTTGCGTCAGTTGTTATTTGTGTCTCTTGAGAGCTAAGGTTTATCAAGGAAAAACCATCTTGATCGTTATCGCAAATCATAAAACCTGCGGGTGTTCCAGATACAGGAGCTGGTAGAATGCTTATTTGCATCGTTTGGTTATCACTGCATCCATTGGGTGCAATTAACTCTGCATAAACAGTAAATGGATTGGTCGTATTTACAACACTTGTAACAGCATTAATTCTATCATCTGCATCTGTTTGTGATAAGTAATAAAGAACACTATGGTCATTACCAAAAGCCCCTCTTACCGCATTGTCAAATTCATTAAGTGGAATAGTAGTAACAAGATCTTGATCTTCATCACAATAGGTTTGATCAGGAACAGCTGCCGATTCAAAATAAGGCTCCACCCTAATCTCAAATTCTGCAAACTCGGTACAAGTAGGACTATTTATTCTTATGTACAATGTTTGAGGATTGGTAAGATTTGTATAACCTATCAAAGGATCCAGTTGATTTATATCAGAAAGTTGATCCATTTCAGATTCAAAGAATTCAATATCCACATTTGGAATGCCATTGATAAATCCCAAGGCAATTTCTTCTAAATTAAAGCTTTCAAACCCGTCATTACTAATATCATCACATTGTGATTGGTCTATAATATTTGTTCTGTCTAATAAAAGATTTGTATAGAGGTCCAGAGGGGAAATGTTGGCACAACCTGTAGTCAATGATTCAAACCTAATATAGACACGTTGTATCCTAGGTGTGATGTTATCATAAGAATTAGGATTGGTAATGGCATTTACATTGTTATCTGCGTCTGCTTGAGAGGTATGATAACTAATATTGAAATTACTTGGAGTAGTTGTGAAATCTGGAATAACACTGGACAGATCAAAGGTAGCAAAACCGTTTTGATCTGTATCACAGGCATCTATTACTTCTAAATCACTATTTAGGGAAGGTGGTAAAACGATATTTATGGTCACTTCGCTTACAGCAAAACAGCCACTAGTAGTGCTGTACACCCGAGCAAATATGGTGTCTGGATTTGAAAAATTGGTATACGTACCAGAAAGAGGTGATGTGTTGTTGAGGGCTTCACTTTCTGTAAGATGATAAGAAATGGCAACATTGGAAGTAGCAGTAGTTACTCCAGAATCTAATGTAGACAGATTTATATTTAATATACCATCACTATTGTTATCACAAGTATTGAAAGTGAAGTCTGTGGCTACAAGTGCATCATTAACGATGAGTTGGACTGGTTGTATGCCTTGACAGCCTGTATTTAAATCATTAATGCGTATGTAGATCGTTTGTGGGCTAATGGTATTTGTATAGTTATTAGGTAGTTGACCCACTTCATTTTGTGCGTCAGTCTGATCAAAATAAAAGTCTGTAGTATAGTTCCCTGCAGGAAGTTGTGTCAGAGCATTGTTACCCAAGTTGAGTAAATCAAAAGATTCAAAGCCATCTGCACTGGAGTCATCACATAGCGATTGATCAGCAATATTAATATTGAGTTGGTTGGGGTCGACAGTGACAAAGACGTCATCTGTGATAATACAATTAGAACCAGGAAGGGCGACACTTATTTCTACTCGATAATTTCCAGTAGTGTCAGCAACAAGAGTACTGCTGGTTTGTCCTAGAAGTTCTGTGTTATCTCTGAACCATCTAAAAGTGGCTAGATTGTTCCCTATGTCTGCATTTAGCGTGGCTTCAATACAAGGAAATAAATCTGGACCTAGATCTACTTCGGCTTGTAAACTGCCGGCCTCAATAAAAATAGCACTGTCATATGCGGTTGGATCAAAGTTTGATTGATCTGCTATAACCATTTTAAGGTGATAGACCGTATTAGGAAGAACTGTTGCCGAAGCAGTTAAAGTTACTGTACGTCCCTCAAAATTAGTATCGCCTAACATCTGACCTGCAAAAAAACTTTGATTTGCGGCGGGACATTGTCCTACCACCTCTGGGTGAATGGTGTCTATACCCACTGGAGTACTGGTGTTGGGGAGCACGGCAATATTTTGATAAGTACCGCCTTGTGGTCTTAGTAATAAAGCAAACCGATCACCTACGTTGCATGGAAAGTCTAATTGATATTCTTCTGAGGCGAGTAAGTAGTTGAAACTAATTCTATTTGAGCTGCTTATGAGATCAAACTCTATGACAGTTGCATTCACTGTATTTGTGATTCCTGTAATATTCTCCAGATCATTATCTCCAGTCCAAGCAGCTGTTCCATCACTTAAATCTGTGGTAATTAGTGTGTTTCCTATACGATTGCCATCACCAGTACTCAAAAAGAAACCATCTGAAAAAGGAAATGAAGAACCACCTTGCGTAAAACTGCCGAAACTATTTAATCCATCAACATTGCCATTTATACTTGAGCTAACATTAGATATCTCCATACAGTCATTACCCAATGCTTGCTGTACTAATTGATCCACCGGTAGTGTGGTAGTGGTATTGATGAGTTGGGAAAAACTTTGACAACTTATCAATAAGAAAATGATCAAGAAGAGCTCTTTATTTAAATGATTGCAGTTCAAGTTAGCGTCTTTTTAGAGGAGTTCCAGTTCCTTGCTTTGGGAGGTAAAAATATTATTTAACTACTACTTAATACGATAAAATATATCTAAATTTAATTGTGGTTTATTCACCTAAACTTTAAAAAGAAGGTCGCACTAGTTAACTGTATGTAAATCAAAATATTAAAAATATAGTTAGTTCTTTTTTTTAATCAAAAAGCAGAATATTTTAATGCCGTTAGTCGACTGTGTAAAAGGCGATAAACATGGTTTAACTACGTATATTTGCACACCAATTTGAGAGTTATGGCATTGAATAAAAATGGAGTATTAGGATGGGCAACTTTGATCATGATCATTATAGGAATTGGTTTGATCGCATTGGGAGCTTATAGGTATACAGATGTCGGATTTGGGTTTGCAGCCGTAGGAGTTGGTTTTTTTGCTATCGCGTGGGTTTTTAATGCGCTTAAAGGAAGAGTATAGGTGAAAGAGGTGATCCACTTTAAAGACATGAACACCCTACGCTACAAGATCATACTAGGGCTGGCAGTTTTCATGTTGGTAATGGCTGGAGTTTTCTTTTTAAACAATCTAAAACTTTATAGTTCCATCGCTGCCCTTACTGCAGTAACATTATTCTATTTTAATAGTTACGAGGGGTTTTCAATACGCAACTCTGCTTCCTACAGCCGTACGTCAATAACCGTTAAATTAGTAGGTAGAAAAACATTTGGTTTTAGTTTTAAAGAATTAGAAAAACTAGACCTTTCAGATAAAGGTCTTTATATAAAATCCAAAGGGATGGATGCGGTGACGCTTTCGCGAAAGCGATATGAAGATAACTCATTATCCCAATTACATAATATTTTACAAGTAAAAAGCACATCAAATGAGCGACGATAAACAAGTTATTTTTTCCATGTCAGGTCTTTCAAAGACTTATCAAAGTACTGGAAAACAAGTGTTAAAAAATATTCACCTTAGTTTTTTCTACGGTGCAAAAATCGGTATTCTAGGTCTTAACGGTTCTGGTAAATCTACTTTGATGAAGATCATTGCTGGGATTGAAAAGAACTATCAAGGGGATATCAATTTCTTGCCGGGGTATCATGTAGGTTATCTGGAGCAAGAGCCACAGCTTGATGAGACAAAGACTGTTATGGAAATTGTACGCGAAGGTGTAGCAGAAACTGTCGCTGTTCTTGATGAATACAATAAAATCAATGACGATTTTGGCCTAGAAGAAGTATACACAGATGCCGATAAGATGGAGAAGTTGATGAATCGTCAAGCGATTCTTCAAGATAAAATCGATGCGTTAAATGCTTGGGAGCTGGACACCAAATTGGAAATAGCAATGGATGCATTACGCACACCACCAGGGGAAGCTGAGATTAAGAATCTATCTGGTGGAGAACGTCGTCGTGTAGCGCTTTGTAGACTCTTATTACAGCAGCCAGAAATACTGTTATTAGATGAGCCAACAAACCACTTGGACGCAGAGTCTGTATTATGGCTAGAACAACACCTTGCTCAATATAAAGGAACTGTCATCGCTGTAACTCACGATAGGTACTTTTTAGACAATGTTGCTGGATGGATCCTAGAATTAGATCGAGGTGAGGGAATTCCATGGAAAGGGAATTATTCCAGTTGGTTAGAGCAAAAAGGAGACCGACTAGCAAAAGAGGAAAAAACCGAATCTAAAAGACAGAAAACCCTTCAACGAGAGCTGGACTGGGTGCGTCAGGGAGCAAAAGGTAGACAGACTAAACAAAAAGCACGTTTGAGTAATTATGACAAGCTTTTAAATGAAGATCAAAAGGCCAAAGAAGAAAACCTAGAGATCTATATTCCTAACGGTCCACGTTTAGGAACTAATGTTATTGAAGCTAATGGAGTGAGTAAGGCATTTGGCGACAAGCTGCTTTATGAAGATTTGAATTTTGTACTACCTCAAAATGGAATTGTAGGGATAATAGGTCCTAACGGTGCTGGTAAAACCACCATCTTTAAAATGATCATGGATCAAGAAAAGCCGGATAAAGGTTCTTTTACAGTAGGAGAAACGGTACAGCTAGCTTATGTAGATCAAGATCACTCCAACATAGACCCAGAGAAGTCCATCTGGGAGAACTTTGCAGACAGTCAGGACATGATCATGATGGGAGGAAAAATGGTGAATTCTAGAGCTTATCTAAGTCGTTTTAATTTTTCGGGTAGTGAGCAAAATAAAAAGGTATCGGCACTTTCTGGTGGAGAGCGCAACCGTTTGCACCTTGCTATGACACTTAAAGAAGAAGGAAACGTATTACTACTGGATGAGCCTACTAACGACCTTGATGTAAACACATTAAGAGCACTTGAAGAAGGACTGGATAACTTTGCGGGATGTGCCGTAATTATCTCGCATGACAGGTGGTTTTTAGATAGAGTTTGTACTCATATCATCGCTTTTGAAGGTGATTCTCAAATCTATTCTTTTGAAGGTAGTTTTACAGAGTATGAAGAAAATAAGAGAAAACGACTAGGGGATCATGCTCCTAAGAGAATCCGTTATAAGAAATTGACAAGAGACTAAAAAATAGCTTTTTCTAATTATACAATTCCAAAGATTTTTAAAATCTTTGGGATTTTTTATAGGGGTGTTATTGCAGAAAAGAGTCTGATTAGTTGTCAGGGATAGGCTAGTTGTATAGAGGTGTTTATTTAAAAAGAAATATGGAGTTTCAAAAATAAAACCTACTTCATGATCCATTCTTCCTTAAAAAGCAATGCTTTAGTAAGATGACCATATATTAACGGAAAGGTTGATTTAAAATCAGCATTTGATTCAAAAAAGTATTCTGAAAGCACCGCCATGAATTCATACTGATTTGTAAAGGCATAATCTCTAAAGAACTGTGTTTGATCCAGCTTGCTGCGCACGTCTGGTTTCATCAATTCCCGGAGAATTTTATTGGTGTATTTTTTGAATCTTACAGCATCAATATCATTACTACGGTCACTTTCAAAATGCATGACATGGGTAAATTCATGTATGCCTAAGTGAAGATTATCATTAGTTATATCCATTCCTTCCTTAAAATCATACCAGGAGATCGCTAGCACTTTAGCTAGTGGATTAAATTCGCCTTTATGCAATACCTGATTAGTAGGGCTCATAAAAGCCTCTGGAAATAACAAAACCGTATTCAGCATAGGATACAAATAGTTGCGGCGTCCAAAACTCAATTGGCAAGCAACACAAGATATCAATACCACTTGATGGTCAGTCACAGTACCTTGATACCTATTCCTAAAATCTTTATCTGCAATAAAGGCAGCTACTCGATGCTCAAACTGCTTTTTATTTTTAAGGGGAAGTTGCTCGTAGAAGGGGTATGTTTCTAGAACTCGCTTTCGCGAAAGCGGCAACCTGCGATAACTTAAGGCTTGTCGGTACCATAAAAAATCACGCTTTCTTTGAATACCTCGCAATATGATGTGGGCAAAAATGGATAAAAATCCAAAGCCTACCACAGCAAAGGCGTATGGTGCCATCCATTGCGCCTTGTTTTCTATTAATATGGAAGTGATTGTATTAATCGCGAGACATAAATATGCTTAAAACATACCAGAATAAAAGCATTAAGGAAGAGAATAAGCCTAGAGCCGCTCCTACATATTGATCGGTATGGTATTTATGTACCAAATTTGAAGTTTGATATAAAATGGTTCCTGCCGCTAGAAGTACCATGGCACCACTAAATAAAAGGCCTAAGTCAAAACCGAAAATCATCCCTGCGATGATTAAACCTATCGCAATTATAAAGCCCACAGCAAGAATACTCTTAAGAAAGGAAAAATCCTTTTTAGTAATCAAAACTACAGCGCTTAGGGCCGTAAATAAAGACAAGGTGACTACCGCTGCTTGACTTAATAGATTACTTTCTTCACCAGCCATGGCCTGATATTGTAGTGCCATTGCAATAAGAGGAAGAAAAATAACAGCTTCAGCTACTACAAAAAGAAGCAAGCCTAGATATTGTTGATTGCGATCGTGAGAGGTATGTGCCATCTTCTCTGCATAAGAAGTGGCCCACATAAAAGCACCTAGAACGAGCAACCACGACCAGCCTTGAGCCAGACTAAACATAAAGTTGACCAGAGGGTCTATTTGTAGTAAAAGAGTTTCAACCACCATAAAAAGGAGCGTTGCTAAAGCAACGTGTCCATAAGTCTTTTTATAAAAAAGAGCTCTAGTCTCATCGTCTACTCGAGAGAGTGCCTCAAAAGGGCGATCGTATTGTGGAAAATTATCTTGATTCATAGTTATTTAAATAAAACGTGAAGATAATTATTATGTAGATTCCTTAATGTTAATGAAAGATTTAAATTATTTTTAAAAAGATTAAACTTTTCTTGTTTATTAAAGTCCTAGAAAAACATGAGTACAACACCAGATAAAGAATTAATTTCTTTGATCCTTGATAAGTCTACGACTAACCAAGGGTTCAGAGCACTGGTAGCTCAACACCAAGAACAGCTTTACTGGCAAATAAGAAAAATGGTTGTCGTTCACGAAGATGCTGATGATGTGTTGCAAAACGTTTTTATCAAAATATTTAAAGGAGTGAAAAACTTTAAAGGCGATAGTAAACTGTCTACATGGATGTTTAGAATTGCCTATAATGAAAGTGTTACTTTTCTTAATAAAAAAGGGAAAATTCTGCAGTTATCCTCCCAAGAATTACAAGATTATTTAATTGATAAGTTAGAAGCTGATGTGTATTTTACCAGTGATGAAATACAGCTTGCTTTGAAAAAGGCATTAGCCCAATTACCAGATAGACAGCGAGAGGTTTTTAACCTTAGATACTACGACGATCTTAAATTCAAGATCATTGCAGAGCTATTAGACTTAAGTGAAGGAGCTGTAAAAAGCACCTATCATATAGCAGCAAAAAAAGTAGAGCGATTTATTAAAGAAGATTAAACTAATTGACTTTATAACAGTCATAACAATATGAGAAATAATAACATACATACTCAAGCAGGTTTTAAAGTTCCCGACGGTTACTTTGATCAACTTACTGATCGTGTGTTGGAAAATACTCAGGATCAAGATTTACAAGATCATGCTGGTTTTATAATGCCAGAGGATTACCTCCTGTCTCTAGAAGATCGAGTAATGAGTAGATTAGAGCAGCAAACAAAAGTGATACCCTTGCAAGTTTCTAAGTCAAAACAATGGCTATATCCAGTTCTAGCAATGGCAGCTTTATTTATAGGTTTTATAACCATCAACGGATTATTCACCCAGGACAAAGTTACTTTTGCAGATCTAGAAGACCATGAAATTACAGACTTCTTAGTAGATGCTGATTTTATGCAAGACGAGGAGTCTGTAGCATTACTTTTTGCAGATAATACTATTTTGAAGGAAATAGAAATGGAAGAGAATATAACAGATAAGGAGCTTTTTGACTACCTCATGGAAGACGCTTCTTTGAATCAAATAATCATAGAATGAAATATATATATCTAATCTTACTTACAACACTCTGCTCTATAGGCATGAATGCTCAAAATCCAGATCATGCAGATCGTCAGGATCGCAATAAAGAAATGAGAGATCGAATCAATGCTCTTTCCATTGCCCATATAACTAAAGAGTTAGATCTTACCACTAAAGAAGCGGAGAAGTTCTGGCCGCTATACAATCAGGTAAAAGATGAGCGCAATAGACTAGAGAGAGGTAAGAAAAGTCTAATAAACAAGCTAGAAAGTGAGTTTGAGACTATGAGTGAGAGTCAGGCGCTTTCTTATGTGGATCAAATGGTGGCGCTAGATCAAAAAATAGTGGCTACTAATTTAGATTATAATCATGAAGAAATAATTAAAGTAATAGGCGCCAAGCGATTTCTTAAATTAAAAAAAGCCGAATTAGATTTTAGACGTAAGATGATTAAAGAATACAGAGACCGCAAACGTAGAAATTAGCCAGGTTTTATCAAATAGGTCTATTCCCTTTCTGTTATTTCAGAAAGGGTTTTTTTATTTTTTCAATTCTAGTTTTGTTTAAAAACTACCAGTGCCTATTTTTAACCCATAAAATTATAATCATGAAAAAAATACTGCTTATCCTTTCTATTGTATTGTTTGCGAGTTGTAAACAAACTCCATCAGAAACTGCAACAATTACTGGAGATCCCATTACGAGTAGTGACATCTATAAAAAGTATGTGATCGCTTATAATGACTATGCATCATGTAAGATGGAGCGTCCACAGCTTACTACAGATTTTATGGATCAAAAAATCACTCAAGAAGAATTTGCGGCCGCTCTAGAGCGCAACAATAAAACTTGTAATATCAAAAAGGAAATCTTTAATAAATACTATCAATTACTGGAAGCCGAATTTGATAAAGCTGCGGTAGCTCATAAAATTATGGAAGAATAGTTAGAATAAAAAGCTGTCCATCTCTTTTGCGCTATTGATCTCCGTCTTTTTATAGATGAGTTTCCAAGCCATAGAATTACTTATTATATAAAAGCTGCTCAACTCAGATAGCAATCTGTTTGGAGCAGTTTTCATAACAGCATCTTTTTCAATCTCTTGTTTAAAAGCTGTCTTCACTTTTTTTTTGTAGTGTTGTAGTCTTTACCTTAAAAACGTTGGAGCATTCCGTTATTCATTTGACAGAGGGTAAGATTAGGACTTATAATCGATTCTGGTTTTGGAATATGTTTGATAATTATTGTTTTGTTGGAAGTATGATTTCACAGTCTATTTTTTTCAAATCATAGGATACTTGAGCCCTAGTATTAGAAACAATTAAGGCTGTTTTTGACTCTGGAAAAATCTCAGCTGTAGGACCTGGTATTCTCATAATTGCTAACTTTAGTACACTTTATTTTTTTTATCACAAGTTTACTTAGGTAGTTGATCTCTTTTTCAATTATTGCAGTTTCCGTAATAAGTTGCTCTTTATCTCGATTGCTTTCTAATAAACTCGAAACAAAATAAAAAATACCAACGGCTATAAAACCGCTTGAAACACATTTTTATTTTAGAGCTTTATTTGAGGGTATTCGGAAGTTAATTGTTTTTTCATTTTTGCTAATTGTTGTTTGTGTAATTCTATGTCGGTTGCTTTATGATGCGATAGTTTTCGATACTTCTCTACTGCTTTTTGTTGAGTTAAGGTGTTGATGTTGATGGCGCTTTCGCGAAAGCGAGACCATATAAAATCAATACCCAATTCATTGAGATGTATCATGTCACGAGCATAGAATCGATAGTCCCTCAACTCGTCCATCGCAATTTCATAAGCAGGAAAATAATGGGCAAAAGTGCGCTCCACATGTGATTGAATAGCTTCATGTAGTCTGGCTTTGCTGCGTTGATTTTTAATAAATCCGTCCTTTATATGACGCACCGGTGATAGGGTATAGGTAATGGTGATTTCTGTATTCCAGTTGGTAACCAATTCATAGATGCGTTGCAAATCATCATGGATGGTATCAATAGAAAGCAACTCTTTGCTGAATAATTGCTGAGGTTGTTTGTGACAGTTGGCAACAATCATATCCTTCTCCACATGCCTATAAACCCAAGAAGTTCCTAAGGTGATGAATAAATGAGAAGCTTTTTTTAATGATTCTCTTAGGTGTTGTAAAGTAGTGTTGAGGTGGAATACTAACTTTTTAGGATCCATAGAATTCAAATCAGAATGAACGAGATAGGAAAAATGATCGGTACAATCTACTATAGTAAAAGCTTGATTTTTAATGGCGCGTTCCACAAGAATTCTCAGACTCGTAGAGTTAAATACAATCCCAAAAGGATTCACCGTGACATCAAAACCGTAGTAAGCCAATTTAGAACCTATGTTTTCTGTAAAACAGCTGCCTAGTAAAACTACTTTCGAATGGTGATCTATAAGAACGGGCAAATTAGAAAGAGGAACTGTTGTAGTAAGTTTCATTTTAGACAGAGTTGTTAGGTTTCAAAGGTACGGTGTTGCTTTTATACATGAAAAAGCACATGATATGCAAAACAGCACTACAACTGGTACTTCACCTAATTATTATAGATTATATACATTTCTATAGCTTTTAGGTATTCCAAAAATACAGCTACGATCTAAAATTAAAATAAACTATAAAGCTTTTATCAATTGGTAATACTTGTACGAATATGCCTTTCGTGGCATCTGTTGTTGTTTTGTAAACAGTTGAATTAAAGAGGCTTTATCTAACTAGTTATCCCAATAACGTAATGAGTATATATCTTTGATGTGGCAACTATGCAGCTGTTTCAAAAACAGCTGCATTCCTCGATTAAACCAGTTCCTTAGCCGCAGTTAACGCTTCATCTATTCCAGCAGGATTCTTACCTCCGGCAGTAGCAAAATGTGCTTGGCCGCCGCCGCCGCCTTGAATGTGCTTTCCTAATTCACGCACTATTTTACCGGCATCAAGGCCCTTCTCTTCCACGATGTTTTTACTTAAAATGACAGTAAGGGTTGCTTTATCTCCATTATCTGCTCCTATGATTAAGAACAGATCCTCCATTTCTCTTTCGATATCAAAAGCCAATTCTTTTACTGACTTGGCATCCAAATCTGTTTTTGTAGCGATAAAGTTAACTCCATTAATGAGTTGCGCACTAGCTATTAAATCGCCTTTTAGGTTCCCCGCTTTAGCCTTTAATAAGTGCTCAATTTCTTTTTTCAAAGAAGCATTTTCTTCTTGAAGTGCCGCTATAGATTCGGCCGGATTTTTGGTTGGATTCTTTAAGATGCTTTTGATCTCTTCAAAGCTCTTTGATTGCTCTGTAAAGAAATCTTTTACCGCATCGCTAGAAATAGCTTCTATACGTCTTATCCCAGAGGCAATGGCACTTTCACTAGTGATCTTAAAGTGCCAGATGTCTGCCGTGTTTTTTACGTGAGTACCACCACAAAGCTCCTGACTTACACCAAATTTGATCGTACGTACTACATCGCCGTATTTCTCACCAAACAATCCTATCGCACCTTCTTCTATAGCTTGGTCATAGGTATTGTTACGGTTTTCTTCTAGAGGTAATTGTTCTCTAATACGAGCGTTTACAAAATTTTCTATCTCGACCAATTCTTCCGCACTTACTTTAGAAAAATGTGAAAAATCAAAACGTAAGCTAGCACTTCGTACCATAGAACCTTTCTGCTCTACGTGAGTTCCTAAAACCTTACGCAATGCCTGATGAAGCAGGTGAGTAGCCGTGTGATTGGAGGCAGTACGCGCACGCTGATTCACATCCACAGTTACTTTAAATGCGCTGCTTATTTCATTAGGTAAGTTTTTAGTCAGGTGTACGGTTTGACCGTTTTCTTTTTTGGTATCGATGATGTAAACGGTATCTCCACTTGTATGTTCAAGGTACCCTTTATCCCCTGTTTGTCCACCACTTTCCCCATAAAAAGGCGTCATGTTAAATACTAATTGGTATAACTCGCCATCTTTTTTACTGATGACTTTACGGTATTTAGAAATACGCACATCTGCAGTAAGTCTGTCATAGCCTATAAATTCTTGTGTGTCATCTTCTCTTAAAATGGTCCAGTCGCTTGTTTCTGTAGCACTTGCTTCACGTGAACTGTCTTGCTGTTTTTTAAGCGCAATAGCAAAGCCTTCTTCATCCATTTCCAGACCTTGCTCACTTAAAATTAATCGAGTCAGTTCTTTTGGAAAACCATAAGTATCATTAAGTTCAAAAGCTTTTTTACCATCTAGAGTTTTAGAAGCTTCATTTTTCATTCCGGCTACCATCGAATCCAGTAGCGCTAGGCCATTTTCTAAAGTTCGCAAGAAAGAGGCTTCTTCTTCTTTGATGACATTAAGAATCAGATTCTTTTGAGCTTTTAGCTCTGGAAAGGCATCGCCCATTTGCTTAGAAAGGGTGTTTACCAATTGGTAGATGAACGGCTCTTTTTTATTCAGATAAGTAAATCCATAACGTATTGCACGACGCAAGATCATACGTATCACATAACCAGCGCCATTGTTAGAAGGTAGTTGACCATCGGCAATGGAGAAAGAAACTGCTCTCACATGATCTGCAATAACTCTAATGGCTATGTCTTCTTGGGTTGTTTTACCATAAGAATGACCCGTTATGGTTTCTATTTCTCTGATTAAAGGTGTGAAAACATCTGTATCGTAGCTGGACTTTACGTTTTGTAACACCATAGCAAGGCGTTCAAAACCCATTCCTGTATCCACGTGTTGATTGGGTAGGTTTTTTAAAGAACCGTTTGCCATACGGTTGTATTGTATAAAGACCAGGTTCCATATTTCTACCACTTGGGGATGATCCATATTGACAAGAGACGCGCCACCTACTTTTGCCTTCTCTTCTTTACTTCTTATATCTACATGAATTTCAGAGCAAGGTCCACAAGGTCCTTGTGCGCCCATCTCCCAAAAATTATCTGCTTTATTACCATTAAGGATTCGGTCCTCAGCAATGAGCTCTTTCCACAAGTCGTAGGCTTCTGAATCTCGATCGAGGTTTTCACTTTTGTCACCTTCAAAAATAGTTACATAAAGACAGTCCTTGTCAATTTTGTAGACTTCGGTAAGTAATTCCCAAGCCCATGCAATAGCTTCTTTCTTAAAATAATCACCAAAACTCCAGTTCCCCAACATTTCAAACATGGTATGGTGGTAGGTGTCTACACCTACTTCTTCCAGGTCATTGTGTTTACCGCTTACACGCAAACATTTTTGAGAATCGGTAACACGGTTGCTTTTAGGATCAGAATTTCCTAAAAAATATTCCTTAAACTGGTTCATTCCTGCATTAGTGAACATCAAGGTAGGATCATTTTTGATCACCATAGGCGCACTAGGCACAATTTGGTGTTTTTTATTTTCAAAAAAATCAAGGAAGGTTTGGCGTATTTGTTTTGACTTCATTCTGGCTGTAGCGGTTAATTCAATTTTCTTATTTTTGCCTTAGGTGATGAAAAAGGGTAGAAGTTCGCTTTCGCGAAAGCGAAATAAACACTAACTTTTTTCTACTTATTTTTAGATCCTAAGAACGCACAAAAATAGCATAATAAAACATATGTCAAAGGTCAAGTATTACTACGATTCTGAAACTCTTTCTTACCGAAAAGTAGAGACCAAAAAAAGGAGGTTCTTTTTTAGGAGTTTACTGTTTTTGACAGTGAGTTTTTGTTTTGGACTGGTGTGTTTCTTTTTTGCAGATATGTTTCTAATCTCCCCACAATTAAAGAAATCTCGCAGTAAAGTAGAGTATTTAGAATTACAACTCGACGAAATGCGAGAAGATGTAACCCGATTATCCTCAGTGATTGAAAATGTCGAAGATCGGGATAACAACATCTATCGTATTTATTTTGATGCCAACCCAATTCCTTCAGAACAACGTCAAGCAGGTTTTGGAGGTGTGAATCGTTATAAAGATTATGAAGGTGGCTACAGTGCAAAAAAAATTATTGAACTTAAAGAAGCCATCGATAAACTTAAAAAAAGAACTGCGATACAATCAAAATCTCTAGATGAAATAGTCACTCTTGCTGAAGATAAAGAGAAGCTGCTTACCTCCATACCTGCGATACAGCCCGTACGTAATCAAGATCTTACACGTATGGCGAGTGGTTACGGTTACCGTACAGATCCTTTTAATAAAACCAGAAAATTTCATTACGGTATGGACTTTACAGCCCCTCGAGGCACACCGGTCTTTGCAACTGGTGATGGAACTATCGTTCGAGCAGATGCTAATAGCTCTGGTTATGGAAACCACATTAGAATAGATCACGGATTTGGTTATCTATCGCTTTATGCACATTTAAGATCAAACAAACCTTATAATGTGCGTCGAGGGCAAAGGGTGAAACGAGGAGATATTATTGGATACGTAGGTAGTACAGGGAGGTCTCAAGCGCCACACTTGCATTATGAAGTATTTAAATATGATGATCGCATCAATCCTATTAATTTCTATTACGGTAATTTAACACCACAAGAGTTTAATGCGCTATTAAAGAAATCGCAACAAGAAAATATTTCTTTAGATTAATTTTAAGTAAAAAATGAACTTATTTCATAAACTATGCATATAGAACTTCCACAAAAACTATACTACTCCATGGGAGAAGTAACTAAAGCATTTCAAGTGAATGCCTCTTTGGTTCGTTTTTGGGAAAAAGAATTTGATGTCTTGCAACCCAAGAAGAATTCGCGTGGTAACCGTAAGTTCTCTAAGGATGATATTGAGAACCTTAAAACTATTTATCATTTAGTAAAAGAAAAAGGTTTTACACTAGACGGTGCACAAGATTATATGAAAAATCATAAAAGCCAGCTCCACACTTTTGATATCATTAGTAAGTTGGAACACGTAAAGGCAGAGTTGCTTAAAATTAAAGCCCAATTATAATTGCTCTAATACCAAATTATCTGCAGTAGCTTCTTTCTTAAATCAGTAGATTTGCATTTATTAAAATGACCGATTAAATACTTTAGCTATTAATGATCAAGTTTGAAAAACTGCCTTATTCTTTACTAATTGCTGGACATATTGTGATCACTATTTTTATGATCGCGCTTCCATTACTGGTAAAGGTATTTTTTTATGGAGCTATTATATATTTTATCTTAAGACTTCTTACCAGTGCTGACAAGAATCAAGAGGTGATTCTAGCTTGTGCTTATATCACCTGTTTAGAAGTATTTTTAAAAATGAATGGCGGCTTGTTATTCTATGAGATGATTAAATATATGGTCATCGCTTTTATGCTGGCAGGTATTCTTTTAAGAGGATTTTCTCTTAAGTCCATACCATTTGTATTTTACTTGCTTTTATTGGTCCCCAGTATAGTCATAGCGTCTCAGAATATCCCCATTTCAGAATCACTAAGAAAGGCGGTAGCTTTTAATTTAAGCGGTCCTGTGACTTTAGGAGTGGTTGCGATATATTGTTTTCAACGCAGGATTACTACTACACGATTGGATGAGATTTTAAAATTATGTGTAGGCCCCATTGTGATGCTCGCTTTTTATCTATTTGTTGTCACGCCAGATATTAGAGATGTAGTGACTAATACGGGCTCTAACTTTGCAGCATCTGGTGGATATGGGCCTAATCAAGTAGCAACAGCTTTGGGAATAGGGATGTTTATTTGTTTTATACGTTTCTTGCGTATCAAAAATTTATGGGTAAATGTACTGGACATTATCTTGTTCTTAGGAATGACCTATCGGGGTTGGATTACCTTTTCCCGGGGAGGTGTTATAACCGCTTTTCTAATGATAGGAGCTGTTATATTCACCTTGTTTTTCTTAAAACGGTCTGAATTTAGGTTTTCATTTTTACCTAAATTAGGGGTGATTGCGCTAGGATTAGTACTAGCTTGGGGGTATACCTCGCTTGCAACTAGTGGTTTAATCGATAAAAGATATGCAAATGAGGATGCTGCTGGTCGCGCAAAGGAAGACCTTTCCACAGGTCGAGCAGAACTTATTTCAATCGAACTAGAGGCCTTTCTTGAAAATCCTATTGTAGGAATAGGAGCCGGTCAAGTAAAATATTACCGAGCAAAAAAAGACGGTATAGTCGCCGCATCTCATAATGAGACGAGTAGATTGCTTTCTGAACATGGAAGTATTGGGATTGTTTCATTGCTCGTACTCATATTTACACCGCTTATTTTTAGGCTTACTCATAAAGGGAACGTGTATTTCTACGCTTTTTTAATTTTCTGGATAGCCACTATAAATCACAGTGCCATGCGTATTGCTGCACCCGCTTTCTTTTACGGAATGGCATTGCTTTATGTCGTAAAACCTAAGGTAAAAAAGAAAGGCGTCCCAGTTGAAACAACGCCAGATTTTGTTACTACTTAATGAAGAATATACTATACATAGGCAATCAACTGGCTCAAAAAGGTAAGACGGCAACGACTATAGATAGTCTAGGTCCTTTACTGGAAAAAGAAGGTTATCAATTGCGTTATGCCTCTTCTGTTTCAAATATAGCCAGGCGTATGGTTGACATGATGCGCAAGACTTTCAAGAGCAGAAAATGGGCAGACGTTGTTTTAATTGACACCTATAGTACTAAAAATTTTTGGTTTGCGATTGTTATTGCACGTATCTGTATATCATTTAATATGAAGTACATTCCTATTCTTCACGGTGGGAATTTGCCTGTTCGATTAGATAAAAACCCAAAGGTCACGAGAGCTTTTCTTCACAATGCTCATGCTGTTGTAAGTCCTGGTGATTATTTGCGTGCTGCTTTCGCGAAAGCGGGCTACCACAACATCACTAAGATCAATAACTTTATCGAGATAGAAAACTACCCCTTTCTAGAACGATCTGTCTTAGAGCCAAAACTTCTTTGGGTAAGATCATTTGCAGAGATTTACAATCCGCAAATGGCAGTTCGTGTGCTTCACTTACTTAAAGAGAAATATCCTAAAGCCAGTCTGACCATGGTTGGTCCAGAAAAAGATGGGGCGCTAGAAGATAGTAAGTTACTGGCTCAAGAATTACAACTAGAAGTGAATTTTACTGGGTTGCTTTCTAAAAAGCAGTGGATAGAAAGAAGCAAAGATCATTCTATTTTTATCAATACGACCCACTTTGATAACCTTCCTGTAAGTTTAATCGAAGCGATGGCATTAGGTTTACCGGTGGTTTCAACAGATGTAGGAGGTATCCCATACCTAATACAGCACAACGTACATGGCAAATTAGTTCCAGATGCTGATGTAGTAGAAATGGTAGAAAATATTCATCATTTAATACAGCATCCTAAAGATGTTATGATTATAACTACAAACGCCAGAGAAAGATCCCTAAATTATTCTTGGAAACAAGTAAGCCAGCAATGGAGATCCTTACTAGACGCATAACTCGTATATTTACATTTTTTAAAGCCCAATTATAGTGTTATCTCCTATACATTTTGAAATGTCTGAACGCAAAATTTTATTGCGTATTATTGATGTGGTTGTTGTTTTGGGAGCATTGCATCTGCTAGGAGTGATATTTCATTTTAATTATTTTCTTATCAATGAAGAGCAATGGATGTGGTCTGTTATTCTCGCTGCCTATTTATTGTTTTTTGCAACTGTTTTTGAATTGTACAATTTACAGCGAGCGAGTCGTATTACTGGCACCTTGAGAAGTGCTGTAACTGCTGGTTCTTTCACTTCGTTAATTTATTTACTCACCCCATTTTTTACCCCAGAATTACCAGAAAACAGAATCCAGATTTTATATTTTTATCTTGCGATCACTTTACCATTATTGGTTTGGAGATCTGTTTATATCAAGTTTTTTGCGAGTTCTAGATTTAATAAAAATATTATACTCATCGCAGATGCCAGTGATGCAGTTATGATTGCAAAATCTTTGCAAGATGTCGATCCTAATTATAAAATAAGCGGTTTTATAAATACTGGGCCAGCGTTAGCATCAGAGCATTTTGTTGGGTTGAAAGTCATAGGGATTAAAGATGCATTCGACTTATTTGAGGATAAATCTGTTACTGAAGTCGTAGTGGCCAGTAATGAAGCTGAAGGAATTACTTCTAATTTATACAGATGGCTCATTGAACTGGTAGAAAACGGATATTCAGTTAGAGAGTATACTCAGGTCTATGAAGAAATGACAGACCGAGTTCCAGTACAATATGTAGGTAAGGACTTCTATAAGTACTTTCCTTTTGCTAGAAACAACCAGAACCGACTCTATATAGTATACCATAGGCTTTTTGATATAGTGGCTTCTTTATGTGGCTTGATCCTATTTGTGGCGATCATACCCTTTGTATTTTTAGGAAACTTATTCGGTAATCGAGGGCCTTTATTTTACAGCCAAGAACGAGTAGGTATCAATAGAAAATTATTTAAAATAATTAAGTTCAGAACTATGGAAAGAGACGCTGAAAAATCAGGCGCTCAATTTGCAGTTAAGAATGATGTGAGAATAACAAAATTCGGTAAGTTTTTAAGAGCTACGCGTATAGACGAGTTTCCTCAGTTTTGGAATATTTTAAAAGGAGAAATGAGTGTGATCGGTCCACGTCCAGAACGTCAGGTTTTTGTAGAACAGCTTTCTGAGAAGATTCCATTTTATGAAACACGTCATGTGGTAAAACCTGGCTTAACGGGTTGGGCACAGGTAAAAACTAAATACGGTGTTACCGATGAAGATCACCTGAGAAAACTTCAATACGATTTGTATTATATTAAAAAGCGCAGCGTTTTTCTAGATATCAGAATCATTGTTAAAACTTTAAGTACGATCATCTTTTTTAAAGGGCAGTAATGCCAGTTTTCAGTTCCAGTTTTCAGTGAACAGTGGAACGTCAGTATTTAGCTTTGCTAAATACTGCAAATTGCGACTGCAAACGACCTACTTACTTCCGCTTCATTTTACCACGTCTAAAAACGCCGAAAAGCAATACAAACAATCCCATAAGACTGGCTATTCTTGCTATATAGTCCCCATGAGTAGTGTAAAAAGTGACTTTAGTTTTAGGATATACAGTTCCTTTAATAGCTCCTTCTGTTCCGTATTCTAGGGATTCTAAGATGTTCCCACGCTCATCTATAATAGCACTTATTCCGGTATTGGCACTTCGAGCAATCCACCTTCTGTTTTCTATAGCTCGTAGTCTGGCAAGGCTTAAATGTTGTTGATGACCTTGGGTGTTTCCCCACCAGGCATCATTAGTAATGATCGCTAAGAATTGGGCTCCATTTTTCACATAATCAGTGACATATTCTCCGTAAACCGATTCATAACAAATTATTGGAGCCACTTTAGCTTGGTTTTTAATTTGAAAAACAGAACGTTCTTTTTGAGTTGTTTTAGTAGCTACCGTACCGCCTAAATCCAGCATCGCATCTCCTAAAATAGGCTGAAGAATATTTTTATAAGGAAAATTTTCAACACCTACTACTAATTTAGACTTGTGATACACTTGTAACGAGTCCGTAGCAGCTAAAAACATAGCGCTATTATAGTCATTGTAAAGAGTACTACCGTCGCGAGCTACATTAGTTTGTGTGGTAATTCTAGTGGTATCTGTAAAAATCTCTGCAATGGAAATACCGCCTAAATAATACACATTTGGATAATCGTACAGCGCTGCTCTAATTTGATTCACAGAACGATCATATTCTAATTTGTCCAGGTCAGACAGTCTTACATTATCTGCAAGAACTGTTTCTGGTGTAATAATAAGATCTGTGAATTGATCCATTTCAGGTTGTGCCAAGTTCATAATGACCTTTACGACACTGTCGTTTGTGGTATAATATTTCTGACTATACGGATCTATGTTGGGCTGTATGATAACTACATTAGTTCCTTCCCCTTTTTGAAAGGATAGCATATCAAAAACTAATATTTGCGAAATAATAATGGGGGTGATGATCAAACTTAGAAGCACAGCAACTCGTTTGATGATAAATTTGCGTTTAGAAATAAGTTCGCTTTCGCGAAAGCTTAACACACTTAAAAAAACAAATATATTGACCAGCCATATCCATAAAGAACCACCAAATGTCCCTGTGTATTCATACCATTGAATCCAAGACGTCATCTCGCTGAATCCATTCCCCAAGTTGAGCCATGGCCAGGAGAAATCCCATTCCAAATGCATGCGCTCAAAGCTGATCCACAAACAAGCGAGAAATGTCAAAGCGGCTCCTTGTGTAGCTTTGCGAGCCAATAAATGATAGCCCAAAAACACCAAACTCATCAAAGCAGCATTGGCTATAACGGCAAACCACATTCCAAAAGGTGTTGAAAAATACAACCAGTAAGTAGTGGCTATATTCCATATAAAAAAAGTGAGATAGGAGTGAAGGAATACTTTTCCTGCTTTACGCTTTGTAGAAGAATTTCTAATGCGTTTTTCAGAAAGGAGTAAGGGGACAAAAGCTATGAGTAATAGTCCAGCAAAGCCATAAGTAGGCCAGCCCAGCCACAATAGAATTGCTGATAATAAGGCTAGTAAAATACTGGTGAATTTCATGAAGAAGTAATGAAGTGCTAATTTAAGTTCTTTAGAGTCAATTCTGAATCCTGAGTTCGGAATTCTGAATTGATTTTACTTATTAAAAACAGAAAGATCAATGTTTACGGAGAATACATTAGAATACAAGGCCTCGCTAGAGTCTCCTATATCGGTAAGTGCATAATCTACTGAAATGCCTTTGTACTTGAAGCCTATACCTATATTGGGTTGAAAAGTGGTGCTGTCATTACCGTCGAGTTGCTGGATGTTTTGAAAATTACCGACTCCTGCACGAACAAATACCAAATCGGTAAAGCCGTATTCCAATCCTAAAGCTGGGGTAGCGCTTACCGCACTGCTAGAAATAATGTCATTGGTCTGTATAAAACGCATGTTGAGATCCACCTCTGCGGTCAGTTTATGATCGTAGTGAAAGGTGAACGTTCTTGCGAATCCTAATTGAAGTTTAGGTAAAGTAATCTCTGTTGTTTCTGGTAATTCTTGATTTTGATTTTCAACCGCACCGCTTATTTCTGCAAACTTTTCTTCGTTGATCGTCCAGGTGTTATAAGTAGTGGTGATATCACGAGCCATCACTCCAACCTCCCAATCGCCGCGTTTAAATTGTAAACCTATGTCAAATCCGAATCCCCAAGAATTAGCAAATTCACCTATGACTCTGCGTATGACCTTTGCATTGGCACCATAGGAGAAACCGTCTAGTTTTGATTCACGAGCATAGGAGAAGGTAAAGGCCCAGTCTGCAGTAGAAAATGTAGAAATACGGTCGTAATTGATATTTCCTTGATCGTCGATTAATTGAGTAGTATTTAAAATATCATCTACAGAAAAACGGATGACTGAGAAGCCAAAAGCACTGACGTCATCTATAGGCATGGCAAAGGCACCATAATTGTACTGAGCAATATTTGCAAAGTAACTGGAGTGCATCAAAGAAACTTCTTGTTTTTCCATTCTCATCAATCCAGCGGGGTTCCAATATACAGAATTGACATTATTACTGCTTGCCACTACGGCATTGCTCATTCCCAAAGCCGCTGCATCCACTCCTATGTTTAGGAATTCGTTAGAGTAGGCTCTAGAAGTTTGCGCTTGCGCATAAACAGAACAAAGTAGCATCAGTAAATAAAAGCAGTTTTTCAAGCAGGAATTTTAATAAGTCACAAATATCTAAGTTTCTGAGTTAATAACTATGAAAATCTGTTGATATTGCCTAAAAAGATAGCAAAACACATCATTAAAAAACTGCATATTTGTAAGATGAAGAATTGGGCACCTAATATCATCACTTTATTGAATCTACTTTGTGGATGTATTGCAGCTATTTATGCGTTTAACGATCAGCTAGTTTTCGCGGCTATTTTTGTTGCGGCGGGTATATTTTTCGACTTTTTTGACGGTCTTGTGGCACGACTTTTAAAAGTTTCTAGTGATTTAGGAACCCAACTCGACTCCCTTGCAGACATGGTCACCAGCGGTCTAGTGCCAGGAATAGTGATGTACCAGCTATTGAGTGATGCGATAGGTTTTAATTTGATTGATCAAGAACAAAGTTTTACTTCAGGGTCTTCAGATTATTGGATCGGTCATCCCTATATACCTATCATAGGTTTCCTTATCACCCTAGGAAGTTGTTACCGCTTGGCAAAATTCAATATAGACACCAGACAGACGGACTCTTTTATAGGAGTGCCTACACCTGCTAACGCTATTTTGATCATTTCTTTGGGAATTATAGCTCAGGACACAGATGTAAGTTGGTTGTATTACGCACTTACCAATCCTTATATTCTCATCGCAATCACCATATTCAGCGTCTACATTCTCAACGCAGAGTTGCCTTTGTTTGCTCTAAAGTTTAAAAGCTTCGGGTGGAAAGGAAATGAGATACGCTGGATTTTTATAGGGATTTGTATCGCACTAATGATCTCTTTACAGATTTATGCCGTGCCTTGTATCATCATCATTTATATTTTGATGAGTGTGTTGAATAATATCAGGAATGGAAGAAAGTAATTTTTTCAGTTTAACTTACTCAAAAATCTTCTTCTTTCTCAGTTCAAAATTCTGTCCTAAATAAACCCGTCGTACCACTTCATCTTCAGAGAGTTCTTCTGGTGAACCGTGCTTTAAGATTTTGCCTTCAAACATGAGATAAGTACGGTCGGTAATAGCAAGTGTTTCTTGTACGTTATGATCGGTAATCAGAATACCTATATTTTTTTTGGTTAGTTGTGCTACAATTCTTTGAATATCTTCTACGGCCACTGGATCTACCCCTGCAAAAGGCTCATCCAGTAATATAAAAGTAGGGTCTGTAGCCAGTGCGCGAGCGATTTCTGTACGCCTACGTTCTCCACCACTTAATAAATCACCGTTTCTATGGCGTCGGTCTTGTAAACTGAATTCTTCCAACAACTTCTCACAACGTTCTTTTTGTTCTTTTTTAGATAGCTTGGTCAATTGTAAAACGCCTAATATGTTTTCTTCTACAGTGAGTTTTCTAAAGATAGAAGCCTCCTGTGCGAGATAACCTATACCAATCTGTGCACGTTTGTACATGGGGTATTGAGTGATTTTTGTATCATCCAGCCATACATCACCTCCTGTAGGTTTTACAAGCCCCACAGTCATATAGAAAGAAGTGGTTTTACCGGCACCATTTGGTCCTAGAAGACCAACGATCTCCCCCTGATTCACTTCGTATGAAACGCCTTTTACAACTGGGCGACCTTTATAGGATTTCTGTAAATTATCAGCTCTTAATTTCTTTCGCATGGAACAAATTTAATGGTTTTGAATTCAATTTTGCACTAGTAATGACATCTTAGATTGGGCAATTGCATTTGCAATTTGAATTTAATGGAATAAAAGGCTCTTTTCTCTTTTTTACTCCGGTAATTTCAGTGCAAGTATTTCCGTATAATAAGAATCATAGGTTAAGCTGTGATTGATTTTTATGCTTCACAGAAACAAAAAAAACTCGTTTTCTTTTCCAATAAATTCAAACTTCAACTGGTATAATGATTAAATTGCGTGGTATTATAGAAATTCAATTACTCAATTTATGGAACTTCCTAGATTTCTTATGGGCGATAACGTTCATTATCCTGAAGATATTTTTGTCATTCACTTAGAATATCCGCGTTTTATAATCAATTTAAAAGATGATGAAGTGGAGTTTCTAGAAGAAGTTACAAAAGAAGATGTGGAAGAACTGGAAGAAGAGACTAAAAATTTGATAGAAGAAGCCAGTCGTTTTTACGATGAGCAAATGAAATTATACGAGCAATAATGGAAAACATTAAAGAATTAGATTGGGACGCCACCTTATTTCTTAACGATTGGGGAGGGGAGACGATAGATCTGTTCTTTAATATCATCACGCATAAATTTTATGCGATCCCGTTGTATTTATTTGTCCTTTTTATCCTTTACAGAAAACTGGGTATTCGCAATTTAGCAATCGCATTGATTGCTATAGCTTTATTAATTGCTTGTAGCGATCAACTAGCAAATCTTTTTAAAAATGGTTTTGAACGTTTGAGACCTTTTCGAGAGCCAGCTTTAGAAGGATTGATTTCCAAAGTCGGTAAAAGTGGTGGTACTTATGGTTTTTATAGTGGTCATGCGAGTAGTGCTGTTGCCCTTGCTACTTTCCTTTGGTTTATTTTGAGAAGAAAGCATAAAGGCCTTGCTGTGATTATGATTGTTTGGGCTGTTCTGGTTGCTTATAGTCGTGTTTACCTGGGCGTTCACTATCTAGGTGATGTGCTCATGGGAGCGTTTATAGGAACTTTATTAGGTTTGTTTTTTGCTTGGGTGTACGCTTTCGCGAAAGCGAGATACGGAGTCTCCACCACCATAAATTAAACCTTGATGAATAAGCAATTTCGTTTTGAAGTCTCTACTCAGTGGAAAAAAGGCGACTATAAAAACTCCAAAACACATCTTTCTAAAATTGCTGGAAAACCAGATTTGAATATTTCTGCAGCAAAGGAGTTTAAAGGTCAGGAAGACCAATACAATCCTGAAGATTTATTATTAAGTGCGCTATCCTCTTGCCATATGATGTCTTATTTTTATGTATGCCAGCAACAGGGAATTGAGATTGTAGATTACAAGGATAAGGCTGTAGGAACGCTAGAGCTTCGCCCTGACTTCAGTGGTGGTTTTACCAAAGTACAATTGAACCCTGTGGTCACTATTTCAAATGCTTCCCAAGAAAGACAGTCTATAGATTTGCATAGAAAGGCACACGAGCTTTGTTTTATAGCCAATTCTGTGAATTTTGAGATTTCTATTGTTCCAATTGTCTCGATTAAAAGTTAACTTATTTAATTATTTAAGTTTTTTTTAGGAAAGATGAAACCTTTTGATCTTTTCATAGTCCTAATTTTTATTAAGTGTGAATGACCACTATACAATGGTCTTAAAATTTAGTACCCTATGAATTTACTAAAAAACAAATCAATCTTTAAATCGCTAACAATTGTAGCCATTGCTTCTTGCTTATTTATAAGCTGTGACTCTGATGACGATTCAAGAGGTACCACAGATGATGGTGATGTATCTGGAACTGTGATACTACACGATGCTTTTGCTGATTTTGATCTAAACAATGTAACTGCGATGGTAAGCGGTACAAACTTTGTTATTGAGACTAACGGTTTACCTAATCATACTTCTCCTTATTGGTCCAATACCAACACGAGAACAATTACCGGACCTATGGGAAACACCATGACTACAGGTCCAGCAGCTGTTGACCATCCTTTATATGTAGATCCTACGGTTACTTCTAGTGCAAATATGGCACCAGGAAATATTGATGATTTTAATGGTTCTTATTCCTTAACTGTTCCTGCTTCTCCAGCATTAGCTTCTAACTCTTCTGCAACTGGATTAGGTGCTATAGGAATTGCGGTAAGTGGTTCAGTTATTTATAATGATGAAGAAGGTCCTAACATACCTCTTGATGGTGCTGTTGGTTCTTTAGATTATACTGCTGCACATACAGGTCCACAGAGTTACCATTATCACTTAGAACCTAAAGCGTTTTCAAATGATGATACTGCTCTGATCGGAATTATTTCTGACGGTTTCTTTATCTATGGTAGAAAATGTAACTTTACAGGAACTTATCCTACAGATCTTGATGTCTCTGGAGGTCATACTTCTACAACGCAGCATACAACGACTGCTGAGTATCACTATCATATTCAAAATGAATTGTACCTAAGTCAGTATTACATCATATTCCCTGGAAATTATCAAGGCACGCCTCATAACATACAGTAGTATATTTATCCTATTGCTTCTCTCAAGTTGTAAGAAAGACTTGACTAAATCTTTTACAACAAAAGAATTGGTCGAAGTAGAGAAAGCACAGCTAGATTTAAAACCTAATGAAGGACTCGTGTACTATAAAAACGAGCCTTTTACTGGTTTTTCCATGCGTTATTATACAGAGACTAAAGTTGCTGAAAAGATTGCCTATTTAAACGGCAAACGTCATGGTCTTTTTCAAAAATGGTTTTCTGATGGAGTTTTGAGTTTTGAATCCCAATATAAAACAGGAATACAACATGGGATCACTACCTCATGGTGGAATAATGAAAATAAACGTTCGCAAAACAACTATGAAAATGGCGTGGCACAAGGGAAACAAATTCAGTGGTACATTAATGGAGCGATTTTTAAAGAAATTCAACTGGTTGATGGACGGGAGCAGGGCATGCAAAAGTCCTACCGTCAGAATGGTAAATTATACAATAACTATGAAGCAAAAAATGGCAGAATATTTGGTCTTAAAAGAGCCATACTTTGCTTTAGTCTCGAGAATCAGTCTGTGGTGTCTGATACTTTGTAGTGCTCTTTTTGCGTCTAGTTGCAAGACAGAAAAAAAGCAAGCTGTTGCCAAAGCACAAAACGAAGTTACCAGTAGAGTAGAAGCTTTACCTTATTATGGAGAGGCTACTTTTACGCCGCATTGGTTTTCTAGCGATAGCGATTCTTTAAAAAATTTCCATAAGATTCCAGATTTTGAGTTGACCAATCAAAATGGCGAGTTGATTACCAATGCTACTTTTGAGAATAAAATCTACATCACCGATTTCTTTTTTACAGTCTGCCCAGGCATCTGTCCCAAAATGACAGAAAACATGACTCGCATTCAAGAGGAGTTTATAGAAAATGATGAGGTCCTGTTGCTATCTCATTCAGTAACTCCTGATTATGACACTCCTGAGGTGTTACAGAAGTACGCGAAAAGAAAGAAAGTTAATCCCAAAAAATGGCATCTGGTGACTGGCGATAAAGAGTTGATTTACGATCTAGGTAGGAACCAATATTTTGTAGAAGAAGATTTAGGAATCACCAAAGATGTCAACGACTTTTTACACACAGAGAACTTTATTTTAATAGATCAAAACAAACACATACGTGGGATTTATAATGGATTGAATAAAGCTTCTATAGGTCAGTTGATTCTAGATGTAAGGACGTTGCAAGCAGAGTAAGTCTAAAAATAGATACATCTCATCACTTTTTAATTGAAAACATCAAAGGATAATTTAAGTCCTTGTATAATCATGTTGGTTCCTATAATGGCAATGATCAATCCCATTAATTTCCCAATTACCGAAATAACATTGTCTCCTATCTTTTTTGCAATGATGTCGCTTAATGTAAATGCAATGTAGTTGAGTAAACACATCAGTGCAAAAACTAAGATAATCACGGCTATATTTATATAAGAGGTTGTATTGGCAACAAAGTTAGTTGCCGTTACGATAGTTCCTGGACCAGCTAAAATTGGAATCGCCAGTGGAGAGATCGCAATATTCTCATCAATATTGACCGTTTTTAGATGCTTGATGTTTGATTTTTTAGACTGTAACATTTCAAACCCAACAAAGAAGATTAATATCCCCCCGGTAATTTTAAAAGCAGGTATGGTGATGCCAAATAAGTCAAAGATATAATTACCAAGCAACACAAATACGGTAACTATAATAAAAGCAACCAATACAGCTTTAAGATTGATTCTTTGTTTTGCCTCTTTATCTGCGCCTTCTGTTAATGTCAAAAATATAGGCATGTTAGAAATCGGATTCATAATGGCAAAAAAGCCTGTGAATACGGTTATTGCAAAAGTTGCTAATTCATTCATTTAATGATGGTATAATTGAAAAAGATTAGAGATGCGTGAATACACCTTTTTAATTTTAACATGCAAAAGTAGTCCAAAGTAACCTTCCAAGGTTCAAAGATGCTTCAAATAAGATCAATATTATTTTGAACCAACTCCCAACAATTCATCAACTGTATTTGCTGTAACCGAGTGATAATTAGGTCGTGCTGTCTTATAGATGGCTATAGCTTCTTCTGTACGATTCGCTTTTTTAAATGCTTTAAAAAGTGTTGTTACATACCAACGTCTTCCAACAGTATTCAGGAATTCAGCAATTTTAGAATCGACATTGTTGCCATGATAGCCATGTAGGATAGACTGCTCATACCAAACCATATTGATATAAGAGTTGGTAGAAACTGTAAAATCAAATCTGTTGTCTAATTCCTGCATCTGTTCTATCGTTATATCCTCAGGGAAATTACGAACAAAATGAACCCATTCTTGTGGGGTCCATTGACTGGTTGCAGCCACATCAATGTTGTTGGTGTCTATAAAGGTTTGCAAAGTCTTCTCCACATTAGAAAACGCATCGGACTGGATAACGGCAGCATTATCGGGAATACCCGGCTGGTAAATCCATTCTTCGGTATTGAAAGAGATGTTGTTCTTTTCTAATAAATTGGCGTTGAGATAGGTAACAAAATCCTCTGTGTTGGTTGTAGAAAAGGCATTCTTCTTAAAATAGGACTTTAAAAAGGCATCCATTTTATCGCGACCTACTTTTTCTTCCAGCGTTCTTAAAAATAAATAGCCTTTATCGTAAGCGATGCTGTTCATTCCATCATCTGGATTTCTACCTTTTAAGTCGAGTTTTAATTTGGTGTCATTAGGGCTGTCTTTCATAGATTCCAATGCGTCCTCTAAATCCTGTCGGCCTATCAATGCTAACATATTAGCACGTTCTTTGCCATAGAGCGCTTCCATGATTCGAGTTTCAAAATACACCGTAAATCCTTCATTGAGCCAGAAGTCGTTCCAAGTCGCATTAGTCACTAAATTACCAGACCAAGAATGCGCCAACTCATGAGCTACCAGCGAGGTCAAACTTTTATCACCTGCAATAACCGTAGGAGTAGCAAATGTCAATCGCGGATTCTCCATTCCGCCAAAAGGGAAACTTGGTGGCAATACAATTACATCAAACTGCTCCCAATCGTAAGCACCGTATAAATTCTCTGCAGCAACAACCATTCTTTCCATATCTGAAAATTCTTCATGCACTTTGTCTAGCATCGATTTCTCTGCATATACGCCAGTTCTATCGCTTATGGCTTTGTATTCTATATCTCCTATGGCAAGCGCAATCAAATAGGCTGGAATAGGTTGTTCCATTTTAAAATGATAGATGCCATCTGCTGTTTTTTCTTTTGGATTCTCAGCACTCATTACTGCCATAAGTTCTGATGGTACTTTTACCGTCGCGTTATAAGTAATACGTATTTGCGGACTGTCCTGAATTGGAATCCAAGTACGTGTTAAAATCGCCTGGCCTTGTGTAAAGAGAAATGGATTCGTTTTGTCGGCTGTTTGTTGTGCAGTTAGCCATTGCAGAGCTTCTGTTTGAGCAGTTGTATTGTAAGTAACGGCTATTTTTTGAGTGTCTTCTTTAATATCAATGGTCAACGGCCGCCCTAATGTTTTATCCATTTTACCCAATTGATACTTGGTGGTTGCTCCATTTGCAGTTACTTCTTTGATGTCTAGAAACTTACTGTCTAGAATGATTTGTGAGGCTGCATTATTGACAATATCATAAGTGGCTGTACCACTAATGACTTGTGCGTCAAAATCCACATCAATATCTAAATCCAAGTGTGTTATCACCGCCTCATTAGGTTGCGCAAAGGAATGTGTCTCTGTTATATAGGTTTTGGAAGTCATTTTCTCTTTGGGTTGGTTGCAACTGGTTAGAATAGACAGGCAGGTTACAGCTAGGAAGAATACCTTTTTCATTTGGGTTTTTTTTGTGGTACTAAGGTAAGTAAAGCGTAAGGAATCATTTAGGGAAACCAGGAGCTATTTAAAAAGAGAGATTTTAATATTTTACAGCTCCTCGCTCAAGAATTATTGTTCGACAAGCTTTATTTGTGAGAGAAATGTAAAAGGACACATTTGGCAGCCTGAGGCAAATCAATAGTAGTTGTAAGATGCTTGAAATATGGATATCAATTTTGTGTTGATCAAAATTCAAACATTACAAAACATTTCTGACCAAAACTCACCTTTTCCTAAAGCATCACAACCCCAGCAATTCACTAGCCGCATCAAAAGGGCTTTTTACTTTACCCAACACCTCTTTTTCTAGCACCGCTAGTTTTGCGATGACTTCTGGTCGATTGTAAAAGTTGGTTTTAATGGCGTCTTCTACGGTTTGATGAAACCAGTAGAGTTCTTGAGAGTGGCGTTTTTTGGTAAAGCTTTTGTTGGCTTTGGAGTGTGTTGTATAGTTTTCTATTTCTTCAATAACTTCTGTGATTCCTATATTATTGAGACCACTACAGGTGAGCACTTGTGTAGGCCAGCCGTGGTCTTTATCGGGCATGAGGTGAACGGCATTTTTGAATTCGCTACGGGCGTGTTTTGCGGCCAGTTGGTTGTCGCCATCGGCTTTATTGATGATGATGGAGTCGGCCATTTCCATGATGCCGCGTTTGATACCTTGTAGGTCGTCTCCAGCTCCAGCTAATTTTAAGAGTAAGAAAAAGC
>TARA_R110000751_G_scaffold307640_1_pt1 | contig 41687 bp, 59 predicted proteins | sample TARA_R110000751 | Tara Oceans TARA_R110000751 (sample SAMEA4398001) | marine metagenome | biome: Polar Biome; feature: [MES] marine water layer (ENVO:01000295) within the mesopelagic zone...; material: water (ENVO:00002006), including particulate matter (ENVO:01000060) such... | reverse complement strand
CGCCCCCCGGCGCCGCGGTCGCTGCATGGCCTGGGTAACCCGCCCTCGCACTTCAAAGACGACGAGATCGAGGTCTGGCGCGAGATCGTCGGCAACGCCCCGGATCGGGTGCTGACTGCTGGCGATCGCCTGACCGTCGAGATGGTGGCTCGCCTAGTGGCGAAGTTTCGGGCCGACTGGCTCACGGGAGCCGAATTTGGCACGCTCAAATCCTGCCTCACAGAGCTCGGCTGGACGCCCGCGAGCCGCAGCAAGATCACCACGCTCCCCGAGGACGATGCCCCCGCCGGCGAGTTCAGTGCATTTGTGAACTGAGCGTGCTATAGTGAAGGCGGGCCGGCGAGGTGGTTGCACACCTCGAACCGGCCCTAACCAACCACGACGGCGAGGTCGAGGAATGGCTGACGAGATGATACCTCACGCGGTGCGTGTCTGCACCCGGTGTGGTGTGGGGTTCCCCGCAGACGCGACGCACTTCCATAGGCACCCGCAGGGGCGCGGCGGCCTTCAGCCAAGATGCAAGGGCTGCGTCGCTGCGTACTGCAAGGCCCGATACGCCGATGATGCTCAACGCACCACGCACCTGGCGCAGTGTGCGGCTCGGTATCGCATGCACGGCGAGGCGATCAGGGCGGCTGAGGCCGTGCGTAGAGAGAGGTTCGCCACAGAGATTGCGGCGCGACGAGTGGCCTATGGCGCAAAGAGCCGGGCACGGATGGTGGCCGAGGCTGGCTCCCGGCTAGTCCATGGCCGGGTGACTGCGCTTGTCCGAGCGTCCATCCGTAGCCGGCTTGGTGGTGGGAAGGCTGGGCAGAAGTGGGCGACTCTAATTGGCTATGACGTCCATGTGCTCATGAAGCACCTAGAGCGCCAATTTCACGGCGGCATGTCGTGGCAGAATATGGGGCGGTTTTGGCACATTGACCATATTCTGCCCGTTTCGTCCTTCAAGTTCACCGGCTTGGATTGCCCGGAGTTCCGCGCATGCTGGGCTCTAAGCAATCTCAGGCCGCTACCGGCCGTGGAAAACCTGCGAAAAGCCGCAAGGCGAACCCATCTCCTTTAGCCACCTTCAGTGAGCCGCATGTCATCCGCGCCCTGGAGTACGCCCGCGCTGTAGTGGCTGGCACCATCCCGGCCGGCAAGTACGTGGTGAAGGCGTGCCAGCGGCAGCTAGACGACCTGGCCCGGGTCGGCTGGCGGTATCGCTTCGACGAGGCCCGCGGCGCGCGGGTTTGCAACTTCATCGAATGCCTTGCCCACATCAAAGGCCCGCTGGCCGGGCAGAAGATCCGGCTCGAGCCGTGGCAGTCGTTCATCCTTACCACCTGCTGGGGCTGGCTCGACCGGGACAGCGGCAAGCGGCGCTTCCGTCGCGGCTATACCGAGGTCCCCCGCGGCAACGGCAAGTCGGCGCTATCGTCCGGCATCGGCCTCTACATGCTGTCTGCGGATGGCGAGGGCGGCGCGGAAGTGTATTCGGCCGCGACGACCAGGGACCAGGCGCGCATCGTGTTCCGCGACGCGCAGCAGATGGCGCGCAAGGCGCCCGATTTATCGTCGCAGCTTGGCGTTACCGTCGCGGCGCATAACATCCATGTCCTGAAGACCGCCAGCAAGTTCGAGGCGCTATCGGCCGAGGGCAGCAGCCTGGATGGTCTGAACATTCACTGCGCGATCGTCGACGAGTTGCACGCGCACAAGACCCGCACCGTCTATGACGTAATCGAAACCGGCACCGGCAAGCGCCCGCAGTCGCTGCTGTGGGTCATCACCACGGCCGGCAGCGACCGCAGCGGCATCTGCTACGAGGTGCGGACCTACCTCGCCCGCGTCCTGGACGGCGTGGTCGAGGATGATAGCCAGTTCGGCATCATCTATGGCCTGGATGAGACGGACAACTGGCAGAACGAGGCTTCCTGGCGCAAGGCGAACCCCAACTGGGGCGTCTCTGTGATGCCGGAAGTGGTCGCGCAGCTTGCCAACAAGGCAATGCAGCTACCGTCGGCGCAGAACAACTTCCTTACCAAGCACCTGAACACCTGGGTCAACGCTGACAGCGCATGGCTCCCGCCCGAATCCTGGGCCGCGTGCGCCGATCCTTCGTTGACGCTGGAGGATTTTGCCGGCGAGGAATGCATCGTCGGGCTGGATTTGGCGACGAAGACCGACATCGCGGCCAAATCCTACCTGTTCCGCCGCGTGGTTGACGGCCTGCCGCATTACTACCTGTTCGGTGCCTACTACCTGCCGGAAGCCGCGCTGACCGATGGCCGCAACGCATCCTATGCCGGGTGGGAAATCTCCGGCCGGCTGACTTCCACGCCGGGCGACGTGACCGACTTCGGGCTCATCGAGGCCGACATTCTCGCCGACGCCAGCCGGTTCAAGGTTCGGGAAGTGGCGTTCGATCCGTGGCAGGCGACGGACTTGGCGCAGCGGCTCCAGGCCAACGGTGCGGCGATGGTCGAATACCGCGCCACGGTGCAGAACTTCTCGGCGCCGATGAAGGAACTGGCGGCGCTGGTGCTGCAGAAGCGGCTGCACCATGACGGGTGCCCGGCGCTGGCATGGATGGTGTCGAACGTGGTCTGCCATCTCGACGTCAAAGAGAACGTATACCCACGCAAAGAGCGGCCAGAAAACAAGATCGACGGGGTTGTCTCCGCGATCATGGCCCTCGGCCGGTGGATAATTAGCAGTGAACCCGACGTCTCGGTCTACGAGCGGCGCGGCATGCTGCTGATCTGAGGGGCGCGATGGGATTTCTCGATCTATTCCGCCGGCCGGCTTCCGCCGCGCCTGATGCCGCCGGCACGCGCCCGATGGCGCAAGGCGAGGGGCTGTGGGGGCTCTCGCTCGATGAACCGGGGCTCGGCACATACCTGCGCGGCGATGATCCGAACGCTCCCGGCTGGATCGGCGCCGAGGCGGCGCTGCGGAACGTGGCGGTGCTCCGCTGCGTCGACCTGATCGCCGGGACGATGGGCTCGCTGCCGTTCTACGTCCGCCGGATGATGACCGGCGGCCGGCTCGAGGATGCGATCAACCACCCGCTGTTCGATGTGCTGCTGCACGAGCCGAACAATTGGCAGAGCCCGTTCGACTTCAAATCCTACATGCAGGCGAACGCGCTGATCGACGGCAACGCCTATGCCCTGGTCCTCCGGTCGCAGGGCCGGGTCATTCGCCTGATCCCGCTCGACCCGAAGCTGGTCTGCTGGAAGCAGAACGCCGACTGGTCGATCACCTACAGCTACTCCCGCCCGACCGGCGGCATGATCCAGTACCCGCAGGACGAGATCCTGCACCTCCGCGGGCTGACCCGCGACGGCATCAGCGGCGTCTCGCGGACTAGGCTCGCGCGTGACGCCATCGACACCGCCCTGCAGGCCGAGCTCGCCGCATCCCGGCTGTTCCGCAACGGGTTGCTCGCCGGCGGCGTGCTGACGCACCCGAAGTCGCTCTCCGACCCCGCGGTCGATCGGCTCAAAGCCTCGCTCGATGCGAAGTCGGGCGCGGCCAACGCCCATAAATGGCTGATCGTCGAGGAAGGCATGGACCTCAAATCCATGCCGAGCACCGGGCTGAACAGCCAGCATATCGAGCAGCGCAAGCTGCAGATCGAGGAAATCGCCCGCGCATTCGGTGTGCCGCGGCCTCTCTTGATGATGGACGACACCTCCTGGGGCTCCGGCATCGAGCAGCTCGGGATTCTGTTCGTCCGCTTCGGCCTGGCCCCCTGGTTCAAGGCCTGGGAGGAGGCGATCGCCCGGGTCTGCTTCACCCGCGAGGAGCGCCGGTCGCTCAAGGTCGACATCGACGAGCGCGAGCTCCTGCGTGGCTCGATGAAGGACCAGGGCGACTTCTACGCCAAGGCGCTCGGGGCCGGCGGCCAGCGTCCGTGGATGACATCGAACGAGGTCCGCGACGTGACCGGCCTGAGCCGGAGCACCGACCCGGAAGCCGACAAGCTCTCCAATCCCATGACGCAGCCACAGCAAGGAGGCCCGACCGATGGCACGACGTGACCCTCGGGTCTTCGCCCGCGAGCGCCCGCACCGCATCGACGCCCGCAAGCCCGGCGATGTCGCCACGCCAAGCCGCCCCGCCGCCTTCGAGAAGTGGAACGCCGGGCTGCATGCGGCCGGCGAGGTCGGCGACAACGTCATCACCATGTACGACGTGATCGGCGAGGACTTCTGGACCGGTGGCGGCGTGACCGCCAAGCGGGTCGCCGGGGCGCTGCGCTCGATCGGCGCCCGCGATGTCGAGGTCCATCTCAACTCCCCCGGCGGCGATATGTTCGAGGGGATCAGCATCTACAACATGCTGCGCGAGCACCCCGGCGCGGTGAAGATCAAGGTCTTCGGCCTGGCCGCCTCCGCCGCCTCGATCATCGCCATGGCTGGCGACGAGGTCGAGATCGGCGCCGCCTCCTTCCTGATGATCCACAACTGCTGGGTCATGGCGGTGGGCAACCGGCACGACATGCTCGAGACCGCCGCATGGCTCGAACCCTTCGACGGCGCCATGGCCGATGTCTACGCCGCCCGCTCCGGCCAGACCCGCGAGCAGGTCGTCGCCTGGATGGAGGCCGCCCGCGGCGACGGCACCTATTTCGGCGGCACCCAGGCGGTCGAGCTCGGCTTCGCCGATCGGCTCCTCGCCTCCGACGCCATCGCCGAGGACGACGCCGAGCGCGAGAAGGGCAAGGCCCGCTCGGCGCTGAATATCGCGGAGCTCGCGCTCTGCAAGGAGCACCCGCGCACCGAGGCGCGGGCAATCCTATCCCAGATCAAGGGCAAGCCGGACGCTGCCCGCGATGCCAAGCCGGACGCTGGCGACACAAGCTGGATCAGCGCCGCCGCTGATCTCCTCTCGACGATGAAGTCATAGGAACCCCGATGAAACTCTCCCTTTCCGCCCTCGCGCAGCACGCGGAGCGCCGGCCCCGCGCCGTCCTCGCGGCACCGCGCGCCGATACCAGCGACCCGGCCAAGATCCTCGCCGAGCTCAAGACCAGCTTCGAGGCGTTCAAGACCGAGAACGACACGCGGTTGAAGGCGAAGGCCGATGTCGTGGTCGACGAGAAGGTCGATCGCATCAACGCCGACCTGACCCGCCTGCAGGGCGCGCTCGACGACGCCAACGCCCGGCTTGCCGGGCTGTCGGCCGGGGCCGGTGGCGCCAGCGGCCGCCCGCAGTCCGCCGAGGACCGCGCCTATGCGGAGGACTTCCGCGCATGGTTCGTCAGCGGCGAGAAGGAGAGCGCGCTCCGGGCCGCGCAGCGCACCGGGATCCGGGCCGCAATGTCGGTCGGGGCGCCGGCTGACGGCGGCTATGCGGCCCCGATCGAATGGGACCGCGAGGTCACCAAGAAGCTGAAGATCGTCTCCGCCTTCCGCCAGTACGCGACGGTCAAGCAGATCACCACCGCCGGCTATACCCACCTCTACTCCGACCGCGCGGTCGGCAGCGGGTGGGTTGGCGAGACGGCCGCCCGGCCGGCAACCACCACGCCGCAACTGGCCCCGCTCAACTTCACCCCGGGTCAAATCTACGCCTTCCCCTTTGCGACGCAGGACGTGCTCGACGACGCCCTGCTCGACATCGAGGCTTGGCTCGCGGAGGAGGTCGAGACCGAGTTTTCCCGGCAGGAGGGCATTGCCTTCACCAACGGCGACGGCATCAACAAGCCCTTCGGTCTGCTGACCTATGTCACCGGCGCGGCGAATGCGGCGAAGCACCCATGGGGCGCCATCACGGTGGTCAACAGCGGCGCGGCTGCGGCGTTCACCGCGGACGCCTTCATCACGCTGATCTATGATCTGCCGCAGGCGTTCCAAGCCAATGCGCGCCTCTACCTCAACCGCGCCAGCACGGCGGCGGCGCGCAAGCTGAAGGACGGCCAGGGCAACTACCTCTGGCAACCGGCCTTCACCGCAGGCGAGCCGGCGACCATCGCCGGGGCGCCGATCGTCGACCTCCCCGACCTGCCGAACGTCGCGGCCTCCGCCATCGCCGCCCTCTACGGCGATTTGGCCGCGACCTACGTCGTAGTCGACCGGGTCGGCATCCGTGTCCTGCGCGATGCGTACACTAACAAGCCTTATGTAGGTTTTTACACTACTAAAAGAGTAGGGGGAGGAGTTAAAAACCCTGAACCTATGAGAGCCCTACTTATCGCGGCGTAGGTTCTGTATCGTTTCTTTGTTAGAATGCGGGAAGGCGTGTCGCTCGTAACGACACGCCTTCCCTGACCACCCAAGCCGAGGAACCGGCCCGAATGACTATATGGAAGCTATGCGGCGTCGAGGGATGCGGCAATCCGCACTTGGCGAAAGGCCATTGCGCGATGCATTACGCGCGCATCGTCCGCCACGGCGACCCGCAGATAGGAAAGGCCCCCCGCCGCTCCCCGGCCCCCAACCGGGTCTGCTCGGTGGAGGGTTGCGGGCAGCCCCATCAGACCAACGGTTTCTGCGCGTCGCACTATCAGCGATGGCGCAGGAATGGGTCGCCGCAGGTCGACGCGCCGCTGCGCTCGTTCAATCGTGGCAAGTACCTAGATCACCTGGGATATGTCTGCTTCACGGACCGCAGCCACCCGCTGGCGGGCAAGGCCGGCCGGGTTCACGAGCACCGGGCAGTGATGATGCAGGCCATCGGCAGGCCGCTGCTACGGACGGAAAGCGTCCACCACCTGAACGGGGATCGTGCCGACAACCGCCCGGAGAACCTCGAGCTGTGGGTCACGGCGCAGCCCTCGGGCCAGCGCCCCGCCGACCTCGTCGCCTGGGCGCGCGAGATCATCGCCCGCTACGGGCCGATGGTGGATCACCAACCCGCCGCAGGGCGGTAAATGGAGGACTAGACCATGAGTGGCACCAAGCACACCGCGCCCGCCCCGAAGAAGTCAGAGCCCGACGCCCCGACGCGGGAGGAATCGTCCTCTAAGCCGCAGACCGAAGGCAGCACCGCCGAGGCAACCACCACCACCGCGACCAGCGGCGCGACGGTCGAGCAGGCGGTCGTCGACGCGCTGCCGATGAAGCACCCAGCGATCGACAGCGAGCCCCGCAAGGGCCTGCCGCCCGAGAGCTCGCAGATCGACTTCAACGACCCGAACCACTAAACGCCGACGCGGGGTAGCTCATGCCAAATGATCTCGGCTATCCCGCGCTCGGCTGGTCTCGCTCCGGCATCGCGGACACCGGCGAGGCTGTCCTTCAGCAGGTCGCGCAGCCATCCGTCGAGCCGATTACTCTCCTCGAGGCAAGAGCACACCTCAAGGTGGACGCGACGGCCGAGGATGCACTCATTTATGCATGGATACAGGCTGCGCGGCAGCACGTCGAAGGCGCCACCAGGCGGGCGATGCTGCCGCAGGACTGGGAGCTTCGCCTAAGCAGCTTTCCCCGGCGCGGCGAGGCGGTCGATCTCCCGCTGCCGCCATTCATCGCGGTGCTTTCGGTCTCGACCTACGACGCGGCAGGCGAGGCCACATTGATCGCGGCGGACGGGTATCAGGTCGAAGCGCCGGGCGGCGACTTCGCTCCCTCCGCTCGGATGTATCCGGGATCGGCCGGCCTCTGGCCCGTCGCGGTTGCCGGCGTGCGCGGCGCCATCCGCATCCGCTACCGCGCCGGCTATTTCAGCCCGGGCGCGGTCCCGGCGCCGCTGCGCGCCGCGATGTTCCTGATTATCGGCGATCTCTACGAGAACCGCGAAGGCAGCTTGAACCGAAACATCCAGACCAACCCCACGGTCGAGCGCCTCGTCGATCCATTTCGTCTTCCCCGAGTTCGCTGATGCCGGCCGGGGAGATGCGCCACCGCGTGACGCTCGAGAAGCGCGCGCAGGCGAGCGATACCGAATACTCCATCGTCACCAGCTATGCCGCGATCGGCGTCGCCTGGGCGAAGATCGAGGCGGTCAAGGGCGGCATTTACGAGGCGACGATCCAGGTCGGCGAAGGCCCGACCCATCGCATCGTCATGCGCTACCGGGCGAACGACTTCGACTTCATCACCGATGGCACCCGGCGATGGGAGGTTGCCGATAGTCGAGACCCGACCGGTCGCCGCCAGTATCTCGTCATCATGGCCGAGGAGCAGACCGCATGATCTCCGGCACCATCACCGGGCGAAAGACGTTCCTCGCCTTGACCATCGAGAGCAGGCGGCTCGACGCGACGATCCGCGACTCAATCCGTGACCTCTCGCGCGAGTTCGAGGCGAAGCTGAAGGCCGAGCTCCGCCGTCCCAAGGGCGGTCAGGCTTATGGTGTGAACAAGGGCCGCCGCAGCTACAGCAAGCGGCGGGTGACCGAGACGGTGCTCGGCAAGAGCATGACTTTCACCAAGATCGTCGGCACCACGAAAGTGGTCCGCGCCGGCCGCGCATCCCGCCCCGGCGAGGCCCCAGGCGTCTACACCGGCAACATGGTCCGGTCGATCCGCGTCAAGTATCCGGCCCAGGGCAAGGGCTACAGCGCGCGCATCTTCGCCAACCGCAAGACCGCCTTTTATCGGCACTTCCTCGAGTTCGGCACCAAGAACCGGGTGCAGAAGCGGTCGCGCGGCAATACGGTCAACAAATCGGTCGGGCGCATCGCCCCGCGCCCCGTATTCACCCCGATGCAGGCGGATTTGCAGGCCAGGCTGTTCGGCCGGGTCGAGCGCGCGGTCGATCTGTTCACGGCGTTTCGAGGTTAGGCATGCGCCCTCGCATCGTCATTCCCCGCCTGCGCGAGCTCTGCCCGATCTTTGCCGGCCGGGTCGCCGGGGCGGTCGACTTCAAGCGCGCGGCCATGTCGGACGACTACCCCGCGCCGCACGCCTTCGTGCTGCTCCAAGGCATCACCCCGACCGGCGACGACCTCTTGAGCCAGATCGACCAGGAGATGAACAGCAACTTGACCATCTGGCTTTGCGTCCCGAGCACCGCCGACGAGCGCGGCCAGGATGCAAGCGAGCAGCTGATCTCCTGCTTCGTACAGATCCGCACCGCGCTGCTCGGCTGGACGCCGGACGTCGAACGGTACGGCCCGATCCTGATGGACGGGCTCACCCTCCCCGAGGGCGAGACATTCACCCGCAGCCGCGCCTGGGCGCAATGCGACATCGTCTCTCAATCGCTCGTCCGCGACATCATCTAGGGATCATTCGACATGCCAGTCGGCGCACAAGGCTCGGCCTTCAAGCTCTACTCGATCCAGGAGGCGACGGAGAACGTCGCGCCGGCCGGCAACTGGGGCCAGATGCCGTGCTTCACGTTCGGCGTCGGCGCAGACCAGGAGCTGTCGCAGGACGAGATCCTCTCGGCCAATGCCAACCGCGACCCGGCCGATCCGTTTTACGGAAAAGTAACGGTCGAGGGCGCCGCCCGCGTCCCGCTCGACACTACCCATTTTGGCCGCTGGCTCCGCATGCTGCTCGGCGCCCCGGTGACCTCCGGGACGACCAACTACACCCACGTCTGGAAGTCCGGCAGCACCGCGCTGCCGAGCCAGGCATTCGAGAAGTCCTTCCCCGACATCGGCCGGGTCGAGCAGTATCTCGGCTGCCGGGCAAACACCCTCGACGTGGGTATCAGCGATACCGGCGGCGCCGACGCGACCGTCGGGCTGCTCGGCATGCAGGAGATCACCGCCGGGGCCAGCGGCGCCGGCACGCCGATCGTCACCCCGTTCGTCCGGTTCCAGCGTCCGCAGGGGCTCGTGCGGCTGAATGAGACGACGCTCGCCGCGGTCACCGGCGGGACGATCAGGTTCTCGAATGACATGGCCGCGGTCGACGACACCATCCGCGCCGACGATCAGGTCGAGGGCGTCGACTTCGGCCAGGCCAAGGCATCCGGCGACCTGACGCTGCGGTTCCTGTCGCATGCGCAAGTCGACCTCGCCATCGCCAAGACCCCGGTCGCGGTCGAGTATTCGCTCACCATCGACGCCAACCGGAGCCTGACCTTCCTGTTCCCGCGCGCCTTCCTGCAGCGCCGCGGGCGGGCGGTGGACGGCCCGCGCGGCCTCTCGATGACCCTGCCCTTTATCGCCAGCCACGATCCAACCTCGGCGGCGATGATGGTCGTCACCCTGAAGAACCAGGTCGCGGCGTACTGATGCTGCGCCTGTCGATCGACCGCTCCCCGCGCTGGCTGACCCTGGCGAACGGCATCCGGGTCCAGGTCCGGCCGCTGACCACCGCGATCAGCGAGGCAGCCTTCGCCGATGCGCTCGAGCGGGTCCGCCCGCTGCGGGTCGCAGCCGAGGACGCCGCCAAGGCCGGCATGGCGCTTGACGGCGGCGAGGCGAACGGGGCGAACGCGGCGTGGCTGCAGGGCCTGCAGTGGCAGTTCCTGATCGAAGCCCACCTCCGCTATGGGGCGATTGCCTGGGAGGGCGTCGGCGACGAGGACGGCACCCCGCTCCCCGTCTCCCCGGTCGCATGCGCCGCCTTTGCCGCGCATCCCGACCTCGGCCGCGAGTTCTACCGGCTGTATCGCGACGAGCTCGAGGCGATGGAGGCGGAGGGAAACGGCTCCGCGCTCTCTGCCGGTGGCGCTACGCCGGGAGCGCGGAACACTGCACCGGCTGCCCCGACCGCCCCGCATGGCCTGGATCGGACGGAAGCGGAGCCGGTATCGGATGCGCCGGCTGCCCTGGCGAGTTGAACCTCCCGCGCACCGCCGAGGGCGCGGCCTGCCTGCGTGCCGTGGAAGCCTGCCTCACCGGCGGTGGCATGGGAGCCCCATCGGTCGACATGGGCGGCGCCACGGCCCTCGCCCGCGCTGCCCGCGTCCCCTCGGAAATCGCCGCCGTGCTGCTGGTCGCCGCGGCGGACGGCATTCGCGCCGGCCTGGCTGATCGCAAGGACATCGACCCATGAGCGGCAGCGCCCGGGCTATCACCCTAAAATTGAGCGTGGAAGGCGCCGCCCGCTTACAGGAGGACCTCCGCAACCTCGGCGTGGCCGGCGAGGATGCGCTGCGGCGGCTCGAGGCGGCGGTCACCCGGTCGGGCAACAGGGGCGCCGGCCTGCCGCAGATCAGCGCGGCGGCGAAGGAGGCGACCTCGCAGTTCGGGGCGATGACGCCGAAGATCCAGTCGGCCGGCTATCAGATCCAGGATTTTGCCGTCCAGGTGCAGGGCGGGACCTCGGCGATGACCGCGATCTCTCAGCAGGCGTCGCAGTTCCTCGGCGCCTTCGGACCGGCCGGCGCCATTGCGGGCGCGATCCTGACGGTCGGCATTCTGACGATGAAGCTCCTGGAGACGGCCAGTTCCGTCGAGGAGATCAACAAGGCGAACCAGGCATGGGCCGCCGGGCAGCGCGCGATCAACAGCCTGCTCGAGACGACCATCGAAAAGACCAAGCGCCTGCGGAACGAGCGGATCTCGGAGGCGCGCGGCGCGGCGAACAACGAGATTTCACAGGGCACTGCGGCGATCGCCGAGGCCGATGCCACGATTGCCCGGCTACAGGGCGAGATCGGCGCCCGCCGGACCGGGGCGCTGCGGGAGAGCTTGTCGACCGTCACCAATCCGGGGGCGCGGCGGAACATCGAAGCGACCATCGCGCGCCGCGAGGCCGACGACGCGGCGGCGCAAGAGACGATCCGCATGGAGCAGAAGAGGATCGCGGAGAACCGCGCGATCATCGACCGCGTCACCGGGCCGGCCGGCCAGTACGGCGAGGGCAAGGACCTGTTGGAGGCGGCACGGCTGGAAGCCGCACGCCGCCAGCAGACGGCGGGCATGAAGCCGGGCGACCGAGCGGTCGCCGAAGCCCGGTTCCAGGCCGAGGACGACGCCGACGAGAAGGGCCTTATTGGCAAGGAGAAGGAGGAGCTGATCCGGCTCCGGGTCGCATCCGCGACGGACGCGCAGACCTACGCCACGTCGCAGCTCGCCGCCGCCGAGGGCAAGCGCGGCGTGGCAGAAGAAAAGCGTTTCGCCACGGCGATGCGGGTCGGTGATACCGAGCTCCTGAAGCGGCAGGAGGAGCTGCAGTTCGCCCAGGCCATCGTCGCCGCCGAGACGCCGCGCGAGGCGATGCTGGCCCGCCAGGCGTTCGAGCTGCAGAAGGCCACGCTGGCGCTGCGCGGCCGGATCGAGGCGGAGACGGACCCGCGCATCAAGGCGTCGCTCACTGAGCAAGTTGCGCTCATCACCCAGCAGCGGCAGGCATCCCTCGGCCTCGAGGAGACGATCCGCAACAAGAACGCGCTCTATCAGCAGGGCGCGGGCTTTGCCCGGCAGGCGGCCCAGCGGCAGGGCATCGGCATGGCGGACGGCGACCGCGCCCGCTTCATGGGCGAGTTCGGCGAGCGGCAACGGATCAAGGATAGCGGCGATCAGGTGGATTCGGCCGACGCCCTGGCCCGCATCCAGAATGCCGGCGACCTGGCCTATGGCGACGAGCAGCTTCAACGGCTGCAGGAGTTCACGTCGTCGGTGCGAAGCGTGGGCGATGCCTTTACGCAGAGCTTCACCCAGGCCGGGCTCGAAGGCCGCAAGCTGGGCGACGTGCTCGACAACCTGCAGCGGCAGATCGCGGCGAGCATCTTCAAGAGCACCCTTGGCCGGATGATCGACCAGGGCGCCAATGCGGTCGGCAGCGCGATCGGCGGCTACTTCTTCGGCGGCGGCGCGACCGCGGGGACGACGCCCACGCTTAGAAGCGAGCGCGACTTCAGCAGCTACAACTCCGGCTACCAGCCCGGGGCGGTGACGCGCAGCGCCAATGGCAACGTGATGACCGACCTCGGCCCGATGCCGCTCCGCAAGTATGCCGGCGGCGGGGTCGCGCACTCGCCGCAGGTGTCGATCTTCGGCGAAGGCCGCCAGCCGGAAGCCTACGTCCCCCTGCCAGACGGTCGCTCCATCCCCGTGAAGATGGCCGGCGGTGGCGGGACCTCGATCAACATCGACGCCCGGGGCGCGGACGCCGGGGTCGAGCAGCGGATCGACGCAGTCCTCGCGCGCCGCATGCCGGCCATTCTCGCCGCCGGCCGGGCGGATCTCACCGGCAGGGTCAACCAGGGCGGCAACATCGCCCGCACATTCGGACGCCGCTAACCCATGCCGATCCTCTCCTGGCCGACCGGCCTGCGGAACCCGAACAGCGTCAGCCTGGCGCTGGTCGCCAACACGCAGAGCGGTGGGCGGTCGCCATTCGACGGAACCGAGCAGACCCTCGAGCTTCCCGGCTCGCGGTGGTCGGCCGAGATTCGCTGGCAGAACCTGCCCGAGACGCAATGGCGCATCATGCAAGCCTTCATCGCGTCGCTCGGCGGGCGGGCGGGGCGCTTCACGTGGGGGCCGAATCATATGCCGCGCCGCGGGACGCGCGGGGGCGCCGCGCAAGTGTTCGGCGGCGGCCAGACCGGGCGGTCGCTGGTCACCGGCTTCTGGTCCGGCTCCGGCCTCGCCTTTGCGGTCGGCGACATCGTGGGCTGGACGGACCCGGTCGGGCGCGAGGTGTTCCACATGGTCACCGCCGACGCCCCGGTCGATGGATCGAACGCCGCAACCCTGCAGCTCGCCCCGCCGATCCGCCGCAGCCCGACGAATGGCACGGCCCTCAATCTGACCAATCCCCGCGCGGTCTGGCGCACGACCGGCGACGCCACCGCGCTGGAATATGAGCGCGGCGTATTCGCGGCGGTGCAGCTCTCGATCGAGGAGGCAATCTTTTAGTGTCGCGCAACCTCACCACCGCCGCCGCTGCCGCCGTCGCCAGCGAGGTCCCGATCCGTACCGTCGCGGTGTCATTGGATTTCCCGAGCGGCGTCGTGCGGTTCAACGGCTCGCCGGCCTCGATCTTCATCGGCGGGGCGGAGTTCCTGGGCGTGGGCGGCCTGGGCGCGATCACGGTGATCGACGAGAGCAGCGAGCTTCGCAGCTATGACCTGTCGATCAGCCTGTCGGGCATCCCGCGCGACAGCATCGCCCTGGCGCTGACGCAAGCCTACCAGGGGCGGCGCGGGACGGTCTGGGAGGTCCCGCTCGACCCGACCAGCTACCAGCCTATTGCCGACCCGATCCTGTTCTTCCGGGGCCGCATGGACCAGCTCGACGTGTCGATCGGCGACAGCGCGGCGGTTGCGGTCAAGCTGCTGAACAGGCTCGGCGACTGGGAGCGGCCGAAGCTGGTCCGCTACACCGACCAGGACCAGAAGCGGCTACACCCGGGCGACCGTGGCTTCGAGTTCGTCAACGCGACGACCGAGAAGGAGATCGAGTGGCCGGGGAAGGAGTGGAGCAAGGCCAACCCTGGGGCTTACAAGTGAGCCGGCAGCAGCCCGCGCGGCCCCGCTTCCCCGACTGGCCGGAGCGGCTGGCGGCGATCGTCGAGGAGCGGCGGGAAACGCCTTTCTATTACGGACAACGGGACTGCGGCGCCTTCGCCAGCGACGTGGCGCTTGCCTTGACCGGCGAGGACCCTGCGGCATGGCTTCGCGGGCGCTACGAGGACGAGGACACGCTTGACGCCATTCTTGCAGAGCGCGGCGGCTTCGAGGCGGCGGTTGACCAGACCATGGCCGACTACGGCTCGCCGGAGTGCCCGCCGGCCTTCGCGGCGCGCGGAGACTGGGCGCTCGTCGAGGTCGGCAACGTGACGGCGCTCGGCGTGGTCCTCGACGACCGCATCGCCGTGACCGGGCTGGACGGCCTGCGGTTCATCCCGCTGCGCTACGCCCGGCGGACCTGGGCGATCTAGCGGAGGCGGAACGGCTCGATTGCGCCGGCCGGGACTGGGCGAGCAAAGCCCTCGGCGAACAGGTCAGCATGGACGAGCAGGATGTCGCCCCGCTTCATGGCGCAGACCGGCCGGACAGTCGCCGCGCCCTGGCGCTCGGTCATCTGGCCGCAGTACAGCAGGGCGCCGTCACGGTCCCGGCGCCGGTCCCCGGCGAGAATAGTTCCTGCGGCAAACTCCCACGTCTGCCCGGCGGGGCCGGCTAACCGGACCGTCTCAATGAATCGCAGCGCGCGGTAGCCCTCCGCATCCCTCGGTTGAACGGTTGTCGGCATCGCGCATCCGGCCAGCAGCAGGCCAACAACGAGGCATAGCGGGCGCATTTCAGTCTCCCTCGGGGGTCCGACCGGACCCTAGCGGGTCCCGCCCGCCGGCAATCATCACGGAGACGCAATGCCGCCTATTGTAATCGCCGTGGTTGCGGCTGCCGCGGCCTATGCCGTAGCAAGCGCCCCCGTCATCATCGCGGTGTTGGGCGTCTATGGAGCGATGGCCGCCGGGTCAATCGTCGGCGCCCTGGTCTCTTACGGCCTCAGCATGGCCTGGACGGCAATCGAGGGTAAACCGCGCGCCCCATCGCTCGAGCAGTCGTCCTCCGAGCAGAAGCATGTCGTCCGCTCGTCCATCGCCCCGCGCCGGATCATCTATGGGGAGCAGCGGGTCGGCGGCGTGCTGGTCTATGCGGGATCGTCCGGGGCGAACCAGGGGACGTTGCATCTCGTCGTCGCCCTCGCCGGCCATCCGGTCGAGGAGATCTCGACGATCTGGTTCGGCGACGACGCGATCAACCCGAGCGACTTCTCGGATGGGATGGCCGGCGGGACGATCATCGCCGGCAAGTACGCGCAGCGGGCCAGCATCGGGAAGCGCCTGGGCAACCAGCTCGATGCCGATCAGTCCCTTATCAGCCAGTCCCCGGACGGCTGGACGGCGGATCACAAGCTCCTCGGCGTCGCATATCTGCACGTCTCGCTGGTGTACGATCCGAAGCTGTTCCAGGGCATTCCCTCGATCACCGCCCTGGTCAAAGGCAAGAACGACATCCTCGATCCGCGCAGCAATACGCGCGGCTACAGCACAAACTGGGCGAACATCGTCCTGGACTACCTGCTCGGCGATCAAGGCCTGGCCTGCGACGCTGACGAGCTCGACCTCGCCAGCTTCATCGCCGCGGCGAACCTGTCCGACGAGGCGGTCCCGCTCTCGGCCGGCGGCGCGACCAGCCAGCCGCGCTACACCCTTAACGGCTCCTTCACCCTCGACGCCGCGCCGATCACCGTCGTCGAGGGCATGCTCGCGGCAGCGGCCGGCGCCCTGGTCTATGTCGCCGGAGCCTACCGGCTGCACGGCGGCGCCTATGTCAATCCGACCGCATCGCTGACCGAGAGCGACTTCGCCGGTCCGGTCGAGCTGCAGACCATGCCGCCCCGATCGGCGCTGTTCAACGGCGTCCGCGGCACCTTCATCGACCCCAACCGCTTCTGGCAGGCGAGCCAGTTCCCGGTCCTTCAGGACACCGCCGCGCTGGCGGCGGACGGCGAGGAGGTCTGGCGCGACGTTGAATTTGCCTGGATCATCGACGCCGACCGGGCGCAGCGCATCGCCCGGCAGATCCTGCACCGGACCCGCGCCCCGCTGACCGTCCGCGCGCCGCTCCGCTACGCCGCGATTCAGTTCTCAGTCTGGCAGACCGTCACCGTGACGCTCGCGGATCTCGGCTGGAACGCCAAGCCGTTCCGCGTAACCTCCTTCTCCTTCGATCCGTCCTCCGGCGGCTGCACGGTCGAGCTCACCGAGGAGCAGGTCGCCGCCTATGCCTGGCTCTATGACCAAGCCATCGCCGTCCCGGACAGCCCTAACACCACGCTGATCGACCCGCTGACCATCCCGGCGCCGACCAACCTCGTCGCGGCATCCTCGACGGCGATCCAGCCGGACGGGAGCATCGCTCCGGCGATCGACGTATCCTGGACGGCAAGCAACCACGCCTTTGTCACGGCCCACGAGGTCCAGTGGCGGGTGCCGGCCGGCGAGTGGCTCTCGCGCGATGTCGCCATGCCGACCGTGCGGCTGGTCCTCGAGCCGGTCGTCTCGGGCGTGCTCTACGAGGTCCAGGTCCGCGGCATCACCGGCCTGGCGCGCGGCCCCTGGATCGCCACCAGCCAGACCGCGACGGCGGACACCACTGCGCCAGGCATCCCGACCGGGATTTCCATGACAGGCGTCCTCCGGGGCATCAGCATATCGTGGACCCTGCCTCCCGAAAGCGACTTCGCCTCGGTCGAAGTGCACGAGAACACGTCAGCCAACACATCGGGTCGGTACTATGTGGGGGAATCGTCGGGGAGCGGCTTCCTTCGCATCGGCCTGCCTCCGTCCACGACGCGCTGGTACTGGGTACGGTCCCGCGACCGGACCGGGAACCTGTCCGCTTTCAGCGGGACCTATAGCGGAACGTCTAGCGTCCTGCTGACCGACGATATCGGCAACGCGATCATCGACACCGCGAAGTTCGCCTCTGGCATCGCCCCGGTCGTCCTGATCGCCAACCTCTCGGCGACCGCCCCCGACAACACCACCGCGCTCAATACGGCGGACGGCAAGCTCTACACGCGGATCGCCGGGCAATGGGTCGCCACCGTGCAGCCGCTCGGCCCGGGCGGGACGCTGACGAGCGACCAAATCGAGAGCCTGGCGGCGGCGAAGCTGGCCGGGCAGATCACTGAAACGCAGATTGAAGACGACGCTATTTCCACGCCGAAGCTCCAGGCGGGCGCTGTGGTTGCCGCGACCATCGCCGCCGGCGCGGTGACGACCGCCAAGCTCTCGGTCGGATCCGGCACCAACGACATATGGAACAGCTGCTGCACCCGCACGGCGGACGGATGGGTGCAAGGCGCGGTCGGCGGGCTGACCGGCACGCTCGGCGTCGCCCTGCGCGATGGCCTGGGCGCCTACGCCCTCCATGCCTTCGGCGCCGGCTACCTCTCGACGCCCGGTGTCGCCGCCATCGGCCAGTCGCTCTATGCCGACTGGTCGCCGGGCGCCGGCGTGATTGGCATCCCATGCAAGGGCGGCGACCGGATCCAGGCGCGGGCGCTGCTCGGGGCGCATCGCTGCACCGCCCGCATCGCCATCTTCTGGATCAACGCCTCCGGCGTCGGCATCGGCACCACGGTCTACAGCCCGGTCACGTCAAGCCCGGCCGGCGGTGCGTTCGAGACGGACTGGTCGCCCCATGCGATCATCGGCACCGCGCCATCCGGCGCCGGCCAGGCGCTGCTACGGGTCGAGATGATCGGGACCGGCGGCGGCAACCCGTACTGCTTCTTCACGCAGACGATGCTGTCGAAGGCGCCGACCAACGCGACCGAGGTCGCCGCATGGAGTGCCGGCGGCGTCACCGACATATCAGGCGGGCAGCTGCGGACCAACAGCGTCACCGCCGAGCAGGTAAACACCGACGAGCTATTCGCCGATGCCGGCACCTTCAACAGCTTGCGGGCCGGCATCGCCTCCTTCGGTGGGCTGACCGCGACCGAGATCGCCGCCGGAGCCATCCGCGCCGACAAGCTCGCATCCGAGGAGATCATCTCGCAAACCGTCCAGGTCGCCAACCTAATCATTGGCACGGACAAGATCACGGCCGAGGCGGTGTCGACGCTGGCAATCGACCACGTCTCGCACGGTGGCGGCGCCGGCTCGAACGTCTACGTCACGGCCGCGAGCTTCTCCGTCAACTTGCCGCAGGCCCGCAGCGGTTCGCTGCTCGTCACATGGACCCAAGGCTATACCGCAACGCCGCGCGCCAGCGGCATTAAGGTCCTGGTCGACGGTGTCGTCACCCGCAACTTCGAGACGAACGCCACGGTCAACTACAACACGCTGTCCAACGGCCTTACTTTCGCGGCCGGCACTCATTCGATTGAGGTCCAGTGGCGCGGCGAGCCCGGCACCCTGCTCTACGACGTCGACAGCATTGTGCTGGTGAGGGCCAAATAATGCCGCTCTATTTTGTCGTCCAACCGGCCACGGGCGCGGTCGTCGGTCGCCGCTTCAACACCGCCACCGACGCACCGCTCGGCCTGCCGCCGGGTGCTGCGCTGATCGAGATCGACGAGGGCGATCCCCTCGCCTCGCTGCATCCCTCGGCGCTCTACGTCAACGAAGCGGGCGCCCATGTCCGAGAGGATCCGCCGATCACCCTCTCGGCAACCGGCATTGCTGCCGATGGCGTCGCCGAAGCGGTCATCTCCGGCATTCCGGCCGGGTCGGTGCTGACCATCACGGGCGCGACCGAGGTCGATCCCGCGACGATCGACGATGGCGAGGTCGTCCTGACATCCACGGCGGTCGGCCGCTTGAACGTCCGGCTCGACTGCCCGGCGCCGTATCTCCGCTGGGAGGCCGCAGTCGATGCGACTTAGCCTCGGGCCGGATCTTGCCGCGCTGAAGGCGGCGGCGCTGATCCAGATCGACGCGGAGGCCGAGGCCACGCGGCTGGCGTTCGTGACCGGCGGCTCCGGCCAGGCGCTGGAATACCAAGCGACCGAGGCGCAGGGGCGGGCCGCGGTCGCCGCCCACGCCGCCGGCCAGACCCTCGACCCGGCCGACTATCCCTTCGTCGTCGCCGAGGCGACCGCCTTCGCCGAGGTCGGGATCACGGTGTCGCTGCTCGATGCCGCGCAGCAGGTCGTCGTCCTGGCCGACGCCTGGGAGACGACCGGCTCGCTGATCAAGGCGCTCCGCCGCGGCGCCAAGCTGCGCGTCGAGGCCGCGACCACGCCGGCCCAGGTCATCGCCGCCGCCAGCGGCATCCCCTGGCCCACGCCCTAGTCCGAAGGATCCCCCATGGCAGTCGTCCGCGCCGCGCTCTCGATCGAGGGCGTGACCGACCCCCTACCGCCGCCGGTCTCGATCGGCGGCGCGGTCACCTTTCGCCTCGCCTTCACCGATGCCGGAGGCACCGCCATCGCCGCGACCGGGGTGTCGCTGCAGATCTCCCGCCCCGACGGGGTCGAGCTCGCGGTGCCGTCCGGCAGCATGGCCGGGAGCGGCACCGGCGTCTGGCTCTACGACCTCACCCTCGATCAGGGCGGCCAGTACCGCATCAGCGGCGTATGCACCGGCCCGAGCGGCGCGGTCACCGACGAGATCCCGCTGACCGTGGTCGGCTCCTCGACCTCCCCGCCATTGCCCACCGGGCCGGTCCTAGTCGACGAGAACAGCCAGCCGCTCGCCCTGCCGGAGGGTGCGCTGCTGACGCTGACCCGCGTCGACCGCGCGCCGGAAGCGACCGAGCTCCCCGGCATGAAGCTGGTCGGCGTGCAGTCCGATCAGACCAAGCACATCACCTGGGAGACGCTCGAGGCGGCGGCGGCGGCGGCCGGTGGCACAGATGGCTCGACTGCGGGCGCCACGGCGGGCGCGCTGTCCGGCGCCGAAGCGGGCACCACGGCGGGCACGGCAGCCGGCACAACTGCGGGCGCCGCGGCCGCCGAGCCGTTCGCGCTGACCGCCACGGAGAAAGCCGCCGAGGCGACGAACCGGGCGGCGGCGGCGCTTGCCAGTGAGACGGCGGCAGCAACTAGCAAGGCGGGCGCGCTGGACTCTCGCACCGCAGCGGATCTGGCGCGCGACCAAGCCCAGGCCGCCAATGCCAACGCCCGGCTGCGCTACGCCACCCTCGCGGCGTTGCAGGCCAACCTCACCCCCGGTGCCAATGCGGTGGCCGAGGTCGACAGCGACGGCGCGAACAATGGCACCTACCTGAAGTCCGGCGCGACCGGCACCGGCTCATGGTCGCGCATCAACACCGCCACGGTCGGGGGCCTGGATACGCGGCTGAGAGCGGTCCCCGCATCGACGCAGCCCGAGCATGACGGGTGGCTGGTCGCCTTCCGGTCAGGTAGCCGCATTTTCGGCGGGGTGCGCGAACAGAACCGGGATTTCGTCATCGCGCGGCAGAGGCTGCGCAATCTAACGGACGGGCGGGTGCGGTGGGAGCGCGAGGCGGGCGGGCCCGGCGCGGAGCTTAGTCCTGATGGGCTGCGCACCGATGGTGGGCTGGGCTTTGTCGATGGGCCGCTGATGCAGCAGCTGACCGAGGACCAGTCTTTCGCCGGCATCACCCAGGCCCACCGGATCAACGGCAAGCCGATCCACTACTACGGCCCACGTATCCATTACGCGGCGGGCGTGACAACCACACGCGCCGCAGATGGCACGCTCACAATCGCAGATCGCTTCGGCAACCTGGTGTCGGTGGACCCGGCCGGCGTCACCGAGTTCCGCGGATTGAAGCCATTCGTCTTCGACCTCGACGACGTCCCGGGAGATCCATTGCTTGCGTTCCGTGATCCACAAGGGCGGATCGCGGGCTTCTCGCCCGATGCGGACGGCTTCCTCCGCAGGCAGGGCGCGACGGTGGCGCCTGATGCGATGCCCTACAACTCGGCCCGGCGCTTCGGCATCACGGGCAACGGTAGCGACGAAAGTTCGGCGCTGGTCGCGGCGCACGACGCAGCGGTGGCGGCGGGCCTACGCTCACTGGACTTCGAGAATCTGACAGTCAATGCTCCTTCGGCAACCTCCCTGGGCGATGTGATCTTCACCGGCCAGAGCAAGCTGGTCGGCGCCTATCGCAAGCGGATCGTCCCGCCCTTCGCGGGGGCGCGCAACATCACCAGCGACGTGGAGCCTTCTGCTCACCTCCCGACGTACACGGACGGGATGACCGTTCGCGTGGGTCTGATGGGCGACAGCACCAGTGTTGCGGCTGACGCCATCCACCCAAGCGAGGGCCTGTGGGCACTGCTGCGGGAGAAGCTGACGCGGGACAATCCCGGCGTCACGTTCATCTTCAACAACCGCGGCATTTCATCCCAAGGCTGGATCACCGCGGACGGCATCTCGACCACGAAACCCTTCTGGTACATGCCGACCGACACGCCTTGGTTGAACTTCGTGGAGGCCGACCAAAACGACCTGCTGTTCTTCCAGTTCGGGATGAATGACATGGGGGGTCCGTCTCTAACCAACTTCACCAGTGTCATGGCGAAGATCGCCGCCTGGGCGAAGGTGCCGCGCCTGGTGTTCTGCACAAACTCGGTTCCCACGACCCAGGGTGCCGCGTTCGGAACCAAGGCGCAGCAGGAGGGACGCGACAAGCCGGCCGGCTTCCAGCGGACCTACGCTCGGCGCAACGGTCACGGCCTGATTGACGGCCATCGTCAGTTCGTTGTGGCACGTGACGGCTTCGATGTTCTCGATCAGCCGCTGTCCGTGGTGGCAAACAACCTCACAGGCCAGGCGCTCCCCTACACCTTCGCGGAGGAAGTCAGCGAGTTCTCCTTCAAGGCGCTGATGTCGCCCGGCAGCACGGTGCTCAACGCAGCGCAGGTGCTCGCCATCACCCTGAGCAACGCGACCGGCAACTCCATCCTGCTGAAGAACAACGGGGCGAACCTCGTGGCCGTCCAGGTGCAGACGAGCGACGCGCGTATCATCTACCCGTACACGGCCACAACGGTCGCCACCACGGGCAGTCCTTTGCGGCTGGAGGTGTCCGTGGCGAACAGCGGCTGGGTCACGCTGGCGTTGAACGGGGGCATCGTTTTCGACGGCTACGTCGAGAGATTCGGCGGAAACTACCAGCCCCGGATCGGCTACCTCGGCGCCGACACCGCTATCCCCTGCACCATCGAGCGTGCGGCGGTGGGGCGTCCGCGCCTGTACATGCCGACCCTGACGGACGCCGAGATGTACGGCGACGCCACGCTCGTGGACGGGAACGATGCCAATCACCTCACGGCTGTGGGGACCGCGCATGTCCACGCCCCTGTGGTCGCAGCCACCTCTCTGCGCCTGCCGCGCTAACCACAAGGATCTGATGAATGGCGAACCGCACCACCGTCATCGACACGCTCGGCACGCTCGCGGACGACGACGTGACCGCGATCCTGCTGCCGGTCCAGACAGGCTGCCTCGGATACTTCGAGCTTGGCGGCACCCTGGTTCGCAGTCAGCGCAACTGGGTCAATCCGGCGCTGACCGCCACCGTTGTCGGCTCGCCAACCGTCGCCGCGGACGGCGTCACCTCTATCGGCAACTCGGCATACTTCAACACAGGCATCGCGGAGCCTTTGGCGCTCACATACCTGCTCGCCTACAAGGGAACGCAGCTCGTAAGCACCGATCCCGCCACGAGCATGATCGGCAACTACGGAACCGGCGGCGCCATGCTGACGGGTGGGTGGACCGGATCGCCCGGCAACGCCACGGTCGGCTTTTGGTCGGCAGGGATGCCCACCCAGACGACGGCAGATGGCGCCCCCGGTGCATGGCGTCTCCTCGCTGCCCGCGTAGACCCGGTGACAGGCATCCGCATCAACAACCTCACGTTGGGGACTGGCCCCGCATTGGCCGCCCCGACAGGCACGCGCACGGTCAACGCGCGCAATATCTTCCTGGGATGGGGCGGGCATACCGGGTTCGTCGGGCCGAACAAGATCATCCGGGCAGCCATCTACAACCGCTTTCTGACCGATGACGAACTTGCCACCATGCGAGCATTCATCGCGGCGGAAGTGGCGGCAATTGATCCAGCCATTGTCCTCTGACGCGGGCGCCGGGGCATGACCGACCGCCCCCCCTCCGTCTGGAACACCGCGCACAGCCTACAGCTGCTGGCCGCCTGATGCCCGACACCCCGAAGCCGCGCATCGACCCGACCATCACGTTCGGCGCCCTGTTGCAGCTCGCAGGGATGACGGTGTTGGGGCTGGGCTTCCTGTTCTACCTGCGCGGCGACGTGAACAGCGCCGCGAAGGATCTGCGTAATATCGAGTTGCAGATGGCAGCACAGGCAAGCGGGACGCGCGAGATGATCCGGGAGGGCATGAGCCGGGTCGAGCAGAACCTGTCGCACATCAACACCCAGATCCAGACCCTGCCGCCGATGATCGAACGGTTGCGCCGCGTCGAGGCGGACATCAACCGGCTGCAGGAGAGCGACGCCGATATATCCACGCGGGTCGAAAACCGGAGGAACAATGTGGATCAGCGGCTGGACACGATCCATCGCCAGGTGATCGAGAGCGCGACGCGGCTGGAGGCGCTGAGCCGTGCCAGCGCGACCAACCTGCCGGGCTCGCCGGGAGTGCGTCAGCGATGAAGCCGTGGCTCGCAATCTGGCTCGGCATCGCCGCGCTGCTGGTCGTCGTGATGGCGGGCTGCACGATGCCGGAGCCGCCGCGCGCTGCATGGCAGCCGCGCCCACCGCCGCCGGAGATGCGGCCATGCCTGCCGCCGGTCAAGCCGCCGCGTGTGCCACCGGCGCCGCGCAGCGTCGAGAGCGTGGCGGACTACGCCTGGGCGGAGGCGCGCGCCCGATGGACCACCGCTGACCGGCTGCGCGTCTGCGCCGCTCGCCTGGCCGAGGCTTACGACTGGATCGAGGAGAATCGCTGATGGATTGGTCCCCACTTCTGCAGGCGTTGATCGGCCTCGCCGCCGCCGCCGTGCCGGTGATCGCCGGCAAACTCTGGTTCTGGCTCGAGGAGAAGATCAAGGCCTCCGCGGTCAACCGCCTCGGCGCTGCTGCCGAACGCGCCGCCGGCCAGGTCATGGAGTCGATCACCGACCCGAGGCTCGCCCCTGCGCTCGCCGACGCGCGCCAAGCGGCAATCGACGCCGCGACCATGGCGATGCAGCGGACCATGGCGGACACGATCAGCCGCCTCGGCGGCAAGCCGTCGCAGATCGAGGCGATGATTAAAGGAGAGCTCGGCATCCTGCTTTCGCGGCAGCCGGCCGCGGACCCGGCCGCCAACGATCGCAGTTGAGGCTCCGGCGCGATCGCCGCGGCAACCCGCTCCTCGCCGTGAGCGCGGCCATGTTCCTGCTCCGCGTGGCGGTCGTCGCCATCGTCGCCACGCCGATCGCCGTCGCCTTCGTTGCCGGCGTCCGCTGGCTCTACGGCTGAAAGGCTCCCCATGGTCGCCCAGGTCTCCATCCCCGATCCCTTCCTCGCGGCGATCGCGCCGACGCTCGGCAAGGAAGGCGGCTACGCCAACCACCCGAGCGACCGCGGCGGCGAGACGATGTGGGGGATCACTGCCGCCCGCGCCCGCGCCGCCAGCTATGCCGGCGCCATGCGGGCGATGCCGCGCGCGACGGCGCTCGAGATCTACCGGCTGTTCTACTGGTCGCAGCCCGGCTTCGATCAGATCCACCAGATTGACCCGGCGCTCGGCATGCTGCTGCTCGACCTCGGCGTCAATTTCGGCACCGGCCGCGCCGCCGGCTGGCTGCAGCGGTCGCTCAATGCGCTGAACGGGCGCGGCAAGCATTGGCCGGACCTGACCGTCGACAGCAACGCCGGCGCCATGACGCGGGCCGCCCTGCAGGCGCTGATCCGCCAGCGCGGCGACGACGGCCGCCACGTCATCGGCGGCATGGTCCGCGCGATGGCCTCGGTCCGCTATGTCGAGATCGCCGAGGCGAACCCGTCGCAGGAGGACTTCTTGTTCGGCTGGCAGTTGCATCGCGGCGTCGCGCCCGCATGAACCCGCGCACCGCCCGTCTCCGCCGACACGGCAGCGTCTGGCGGCGGCATCGCGTGCTGATCATGGTCGGCGGTGGCTTTGCCGCGTGCTTCTTGTTTGTCGCGCTAGGGCGGGAGGCCGGCTGGTTCTAGAATTCTGCACGGCACATCTCGACCGCACCCAAGGCGCCCCCCCCATGCGTGTATTGATAGTCGAGGACATTCCCTTGCTACGCCTGACCTATGAGGAGTTCGTGGCCGACCTCGGGCATACCGTGATCAGCGTCGGCGATGGGCTGGCGGCGCTCGCCGTGCTGCGGGCGGAGCCGGTAGACGTGATGGTGACCGACCTGCACATGCCGCGGCTGGACGGCTACGAGCTGCTGCGCATCGTCGTGGTCGAGTTTCCGGCGGTGGTGTGCATCATCGCCTCGGCCTTCACGCAGGAGACGGCGGCGGCCAGGCTGGGGCCAATCCTCAATCGGCTGGCGGGGCTGCTGCAGAAGCCGTTTCCGTTCTCCGCGCTGGAGCGGGTGCTGGTCGATGCCGAACGACGGCTGGCCCTCGGCGACGCGGCGTGACCCGCGCTGCCTTTCCGCCGACGGACTGCCCGGTCCCCGATCGGTGCGAGATCCTGGGATGTGTGAATCCGCACCGATGCTCCTCGCGGCTTCCGGCGCGCACCGCTCCGGCCATCCCCCTGCCGGCGATCGACCCGCCCGGTCGCGGCGGCTGGACGCTCGGCCTGCGGCGGCTGCTGCGGCGTCGCCCGCATTCGGCGAAGCACTACACCGTAGGCAGGCCAGGACCGCCCACACCCGCGCCGGAGCCGCGCCACGCCCCGTTCATGCTATCGGAGGACATGCCTATGCCCAGCGACCCCTTCCCCGCCGCGCCCCAGGCCGCCCCGACCCCGCCGCCGCAGTCGATCCCGCCCCAGGCGCCGCGCCCGCGGCCGAGCCGGCCGGCGACCCTTGTCCCGGTCAGCAATGGGTTCGTTTTGGTCATCGACGGCGGGCCGGTCGCCGTCGCCGGGCTTGAGGACGAGCAGGTCGCCGGGCTGGCGCGGGACTGGGCGCGGGGCGTGTATGGCGGGTGACCGCCGCGAGCGGCCTGGCCTGCTGATGGTCGGGCTGGCGATGCTGCCGCTGCTGATCTGGATCGCGGCGCTGCTGATGGTGGTGCTCGGCGCCGGGCTCGGCATCATCCACTGGGGCGAACGGCCGGACGGTTGAGGCTAGGCACGCTTCGCTGTTATCGCTGCAGAACCGGCCGGCGCCACACGCTCCGGTTAGGCGCCGCTAACCGCCAACTGCGGACGGATGGGCATAGGAGGCGGCGGCGACCCAGGCGGAGGTTCGCTCTTTCAGCACCGCTTCGCCGGCTCGCACCTGCACCGCCAAGCAAAGCGCGTCCCCGGTTTTGCGGAGACGGGCGGCTTCCTCGATAGCCCGGATGGCCTCCCGTTGATGGCTGTCCCGGTCCGCCCGTAGCAGCCGCATCTCCTGCCGCAGCCGCATGATTTCCTCGGCGTAGGCAATCTCTCGATCCTCGCGCCGCTCTCGGCCAGCGCGCGAAATGGTAAAGGCTAAATCAGCCGCCATATCTTCGATCATCGGTTGTGTTCCTCTCAATCCGTCCGCTAACGTCAGCGACTATCGACAGGCTCTCGGGACGGAAGCGAGGCTTTCACTTCGTCCCACCCGCAGTCGCAATCCGGGCGCAACGGGCGGCTACACTCCAGGGAGTGCCTGCCGTGCTTCTGTAAAAGCCCCCGCAGCCGTTCAATCTCATCAACCATGGCGATGGTGAGGTGCGGCGATGGCGGGCCTGCTTTGATCCAGTCGGCGCGATAGGCCGCTAGGTATTCTTCAAGCTGCTGGTTCATGGGATGCCTTCCGTCTGATAAGTCCCCGAGTTTCCAGGCGGAATGGCTCACCCCTCCCTGAGCTTGCGCGGGTAGCCGCTCGGGATCTTGACCAGCCGCATGACCGAACGGGTCGTCGGATCGTAGGGCGCATCGCTGGCGCATATCCGAAACCAGTTCAGCAGGCTCTCACGGAACGCCTGATCCAAGAGGTTATGGTTCGGCCATTCCCGGTCTTTGCTGATCGGGAGCAGAAGCATCAGATCGAGCGCACGCAAGACGATCCCCTCGACCTTCTCCTCCGGGCAACCGATGACCTCTGCCAGTTCGGCGCGAATCGCCCCGATGTATTTCGGGTCGTCACTGGGGTTGTATGGGGTGCTCGGCATTATGCGGTCTCCTCGGGCTGCGATGGTCCAGAAGCATCGGCCGCCGCCGCATCGAGCAGCCCCCGCACCCGCTCCGCCACCCGCGGCGGCGGCCCGTCCTTCTCATAGCGGCGGACCGTCCGCACCGAGCCCGGCGATAGGCCGAGGGCGATGGTCATGTCCCGCAGGCTGTAGCCGAGGCGGCGGCGCGCATCGTGGAAGTCCTGGCCGGTCATCCAGCCGGCATAGCACCCAACGAGACGCGCCGCCCACCCGGAGGCAGGCGGCGCGGGGTGGGCGCGCGAGGCTAGGAGGCGATCGCCAGCAGCGACCCGCCCAGGACCGCGGCGGCGCCGAGCAGGGCGGCCGGGATCTCCCACTCGAGGCGCTCGGGGCGCGGCCGGCGATGGGAGAGCCAGCCGTTCGGCGGCAGGGGCGGGGTGACGAGGTCGTCGATGGAATGGTCGCGCGCAACCTGGGCGCTGGTCTTCTGCATGGCTTGTCCCCCATCGGGCGGGCCGGAGGCCCTGATGCCGGCGCGGGATGCGGCGGCCTCGACGTAATGCGCAAGTTTACCCTAAGAGGCAAGAAGGTTTACCCATTCCGGTAAACCGACGCGGGGGGCGGGTAAACCATGGACGAGCAGCCGGGCGGCAAGACCACCATCACGGTCAAGGGCTTCGACGCAGAGGTATGGGATCAGGCGAGGGCGGCGGCCAAGCGATCGGGCGAGTCTATGGGCGCCTGGCTCTCGCGCGCGGCTCGGCAGCTGGCGGTGATGGATGCCGGGGCGCGGGAGATCCTGCCCGACGAACGCCCAAGAGTTTCCCCAGGATTACCGCCGGTTTCCCGCGAGTTTATCCCCGCGGTTTTCCCCGCCGCCGACCTCACCCTGCTGCGCGAGACGATGCTCGCCGCGCATGCCGTCTCGGTCGCAGCTGCCGTTCCCGTGCCCAAGGCGGCGGCCCGGCACGCCTTCGCGCTGCTGACCGGCCAGCTTCGCGCCGCCCGCGGCATGCGGCCCCTGGCGCCCCGCCCGCCGGGCAAACCTCGGCTGGCAATCGGGCAAACCCTCCCGCAGGGGGCCGGGCAAACTTCGGCCGAAAATGGGTAAACCGGGCGGGGCGCCTCATAGTCCCTTCGCCTCCCGCATGCCCTCGAGCATCTCGCCATAGGTCGGGTTCACATGCCGCCAGGGGCCGAACAGCCGCTCGCCGGCCAGCCACCGATCGAGGGCGCCGGGGGCGAGCAGGACCGCCACGCCCCGGGTGAGCTCGACATGCTCGACCTCGAGACCGGCGCAATGCATGGCGAGATCAACGCCGGTGGCGAATGTCCCGCCATACATCTGCGGCTCCCCGAGCAACGGCACCCCGCGCCGCTCCGTCTTGCGCAGCCGATCATGCCAGTCGACGTGGCAGGCCCGGCGCGAGAGCGAGAGATAGGTCCGGCAGACGATCGGCCGGGCGGCGTAGATGCCGCAGTCGGCGCCCTCGAGGAACACGCACCCGACCGCCTTCCGATACCGCTCCTCGGTCGTTATCGCCCCGATCCGCTCCGCCGCGGGCAATGCGCGATCGAGCAGCGCCGGCCGATCCTCCGGCCGCAGCCGCGCCACCAGGGCCGCGATCTCGACCGTCGATGGGTAGATATGCTGGTAGCAGCAATGGCTGCAGCCGGCCTTGCAGCCGATTCGCTTGCCATGCAGGCGCTCCGCATTGGCCGCCATGCCGGCGACATCGGCGTCGATCGTCGCCTGGGCGCTGCCGACGATCTCCGCCAGCCGCTCCGCCGTCATGGGGCCGGCCCCGATTCGCTCGCACGCCTGCTCGCGGACCGCTTCGACGACCTCCTCGAATGATTCCAAGTTGTCCCGCGCTATCTGGCGGATCTCGGCGTCCATGCGGTCCTGCAGTGCGCTCATCGCCGCCCCCGGTTCGTCGTATTCATACCCGTCTCCTTCGCTTTCTGGTTGCTGCGACTGCTCGTCGCCGGCCCCGGATGGCGCCGCTGCCGCCTCCAGAGCAGGCTGAATCGCTGCCGCCCACGCGGCGCCGGTCATGACCCCGGGCGGCTCGGCCGGCGCCTCGATCTCCGCCAGCACGACCTCGGGCTCCCGCCGCGTCGTCGGCCGCGAGCTCTCTAAGAGAATCTTACTTGGGGAGTAATTTGGGGCCGCCCCGCGGCCCCCCCCCTCCCCGAAGAAATGGCGGAAAACCGCGCGCGGATCGGCGAATTCGTAGGCGTTGGCGTCGTTCGGAAATGGCCCGGTCCCGGCCCGAAAACGCTTCACGGCGAGCCCGACCCCGTCGAGGATCGCGGTCGCCTTCTTGACCGCCGTCCGCCGCAGCCGGGTCACCCGCTGGATCTCCCGGCAGCTGGCGATGCATGCGCCGGTCACCGGGTCGGCCAGCTTGAACATCAGGGCCTCGAGCACCCGCAGCGCGGTCGCGCCGATGGTGCCGCCGTGGCGGCCTGGCAGCCGGGTCCGCTCGTCATAGGTCTGGCAATGCGAGAGCAGGGCCTTTCGGTCCTGCGGTGTGCGTATGGGCAAGGCAATTGACGCGGTGTGCATGGTCCCCCCTGGGGGGGCCGGTCGCCTGGGTCGTCGCTGCCTCGCTCGCTGCCAATCCGTTCACCCAAGCAGCCGTCATCAAATCCCCACACGGCGGGGCTTGATTGCGGTCTGGTTTTCAGGGATGATCGCAACCGCCAGGAAGCGATGCATCCCCAAAGGGTGTGTTACGGGTCGGGGTCGGTGGAGGCAGGGGATCCCCCCCAGGCTTCTCCGACCCCTTCTCAATTCAGCATCGTCGTTCCTCGATTCCCGGCCCGGGTGGGCCGCCGCGAATTGTTGCCATGGTATCGAGCCGGCCGGCAAGCGCCGGTGGGTCTATGCCGCGGCACGCACGCGCTAGGTGATGACTACCGCTTTTGGCAAGCCTGCACGGCATAGGCAACACCGCAGCGTGCATCTGCCCGCAGATTCAGCGATTCCGGCGTGCGCGCGCAACCGCACGGCGTTCTGCCCGCACACGCTCCGCGACTGGCTGGATATTCTCGAGGAGCAGCTCGCAGATCGTCACGCCGAGCGCGCTCGCAACATCGTCGGATTTCGACAGCGTCGGGTTTTCCGCGCCCCGCTCAATCCCGCTGATGTAGGTCCGGCCGGAGCCGCACAGATCCGCGAGCCCCTCCTGGGAGAGACCTGCCGCGAGGCGCACCGCGCGGACGTTCCGGCCGAATCGCTCACAGATCGTCACAAGGGCAGCGGGTGAGGCCGTATCCGGCCTGATGCTACAGCCTATAACGCACAGCCTACGCCGCCGCGGCGTGCAACTCCGTCATCTTTGCCGCGACCAGATCATTCAGCGCCCGGGCCTGCTCCGGGCCGCGCTCGGTGAGCGCCGCGACGATCCTGCCCGTCTCGGGCTCGCCCAGGACGGCGTCCAGGGCCGCAACCGTCGCCGCCTCCCGCACCCGGGCCTGCAGCTGCTCGGCGGCATCCCGCAGCGTCCGGGGCTTGTCCTCCCCCTCGCCGGTGGCGCGCGCCTGTGGCGGCTCGGGGGCCTTCGCCTTGGCGTCGCTATTCGCCCAGGCATGAAGCGCCCGGCCGGCGTCCTCGCCGATCAGGCGGCCCTCGGGGAATAGCTGGCGGTGCTGGCCCTCGACCTTGTGCGGCAGGTCGTAGCGCATCTTGCCCGGCGTCTCGGGATGCAACGTGACGCTCACGGTCCATTCGTAAATGAACCTGGGGTCCTGCGTCGGCACCCATCCGAGCTTGACCGGCTGGCCGCCGGAGGGCGCCGGCTTCACCTTGTCCTCGGCGCGGAGGCAGAAGATCACCGGCATGGTCAGCTGCAGGAAGCCGGTCATCATCGCCTTGTGGGCCGACTTCGGCTTGATCCAGCCGGCCATTTTCGCGGCCTCGCGGATCTGATACTCCGACCGGGTCTCGCCCGACCGCGACATCGCCCGCTTGACCGCCGCATCGACCTCGCGGTCGTGCCAGTCCAGCACCCCGCCCTCGCCGACCCATTCGAGCGAGAAGCTGTCGATGACCAGCACATCATGCCCGGTCGCCTGCGCCCGCTTCGCGCCATCGAGGAAGCGCTCGGGCGAGAAGGGCGCGGTCATGTTCCAGACGTTGAACGGCCGCCCGTCGGCATCCAAGAAATCGTTTTTGTAATGCGACATGCGCTTCGCCTCGGTGTCGATCGCGGCGATCTTTCCCCGAGGTCCGGCGATGCCGCGCGCCAGGCGGAGGGCTGTGAATGTCTTGCCCGAACGTGATGCGCCCGCCACGGCGATGAACAGCGCGACCCCGTCGATCGCGGCGGGGCGAAACTCGACCCCCATCAGGCGGGGATCCGGGTGCGGCTCATGGCGGGCAGCGCCCGCATGGCCTGTGAATCGTTCCATGCCATCTCCGCCCACCCCGGCGGGCTCACATGATGCACGCGGCGTGCGTAGCCATCGAACCGGCCGGTCCGCATGCAGCCGGCCCACAGGTCGATCGCCGTCGCGGCCTTGCTCTCGCCGAGCTCGAGCATCTGCGGCGTGCATTGCAGCGGCAGGACGTCGCAGGGCTCGGCGATCTCGATGACGACGAACACGTAGGGCGCGGTGCGGCCGAACAGCGCCTCGTAGCCGCGACCGTAGAATGCAGCGCGGAGGTCGAAGGCGTCCTCGACCATGCGCCGGTCCCACTTCCCGAGCGGGTCGACCTTCGATGTGAATTTGAGGTCGAACATCGGCGAGCCGGCGCCGGGGACCATGCGATCGACGCGGGCGCGGCAGAGCACGCCGCCGAGGTCCTGCCAGATCAGGGTGGCCTCCGACCGGGCCTCGGCGTCGAGCATGGGCGCGAGCTCAGGGACGCCGGCGATGCTCTGCCGCGCCTGCCCGGCGATCGCCTGCAGTTCCGGCCAGCGCCGGGCGAGGACCGGCAGCCGGCCGGCGGCGGCCGCGGCGTCGCGCGCCTCCCGTGCGGCGGCGGTGCGGTAGTCCGCGGCCTCGATGATCTCGGCGCTCGGCGGCGTGCCGAGCAGGAGCTGGTGCAGAACCGTACCCTCCTCCATCTGGCGCGACGCCTTCCGCTCGCGCGGCATCGAGGTCAGCCGGGGGTGGGCGTGCTGCGCGCGCCGGGCGGTCTGCTCGATCAGGATCCGGGCGACGCTGCAGGAGAGCGACGGCTCGTCGGCGCAATCGGCGTGGTAGTCCGCCTCCGGCACGTCGAAGTGGACGCCGGGCTTCATGCTGCGCGCGCCGCGCCGCGGCACTCGACGGGGTAGCGTGCAACCCAAGCCTCGATCACGCTCGCCAGTTGTGGCGAGACGCCCCGCACGTCCTCCTCGCCTGCCGCATTGATCCGGGCGGCGCCGAGGAAGGTGACCTGGCCGGGCGCCGGGCCGGGCTCGCAATAGGCGACGATGCCCAGGAAGGGCTGGATGCGGAGGCGCATGGGGAGGGGTCCTCGTCAGTCGATGGCTCACCGTCGCAGAACCAGACTGCCCGCACAATCCGATATTTCAAATACTAGTTTGGGAATCTCTAGTACCTATTCGCCCTCCGGAACCACACGTCAAAAACTAGCTAGCGACATGGACCCGTATCGAAATGGTGGAAACGTAAAGCCATATTGACGGCTGAAATCGCCATAGCGGTGATAAGCCCCGGACCAATCGACATTTTGTCGTTTTTCCAGCTTGTGTCGCCCCCTCGAATGGCGCGATTGTGCGGAAGCGGTCGGTCGGTTGCCGGCCGTCTGGTTTCGGGCACGTCGCTGACAATAATCCTGCGTCGATTAGACGCATCTGCGCGAATACTTTGGAAAGCCCTCCGGCTTCCGAATCTACTGAGTATTTGCCGGGACTGCGAGAAAGGTGCCTGAGAATGGATTGCTCGCTATCCAGTGCATCAACGCCTGACATGGGCGCTGATATTTCAGAACGGATACACGCGGCGCGCGAGTGGTCCTCAGACCCGCCCACCGCCTATGAAATCGTCCAAGCCCTCGGCGGACTACATCGCGTGGCCGAACGATGCGAGGTCGCCGTCAGCACGGTCGGGCTCTGGTATCGCCGCGGGTTTCCCGCATGCCGCGCGCTGCGTCTGCAGGAGATCGCGCAGGAGTATGGGCGCACCGACATCACCCTCGATCTCCTGCTGCAATCGACCCCGCGCCCGCCGCGCGCGCCCCGCGCCTGAACCAACCGGAGATCTGCCCGTGGCTAAAAAGCTCCAATCCGCCGAGACCAACGTCCCCGACGCCATCGTCGAGAAGTTCATCCGCGAGGTCAGCGGCGCGCGCGAAGCACTCGACAGCGCCAACGGCGAATATCGCGCCGCGCTCAAGGCAGCAAAATCGGCCGGGATCAATCAGAAGCAGCTGCTTGCTGCGATGAAGGATGCACGCCGCGACGAGGAGCAGGTCAAGCTCGACGACCGCGACTTCGCCCGCTATCGCGCCCTGCTCAACATGCCGGTCCACCAGATGGAGCTATTCGGCGGCGGCGGCGATGGGACGCCGGAGGAGCCGACGCTCGTCGATGGCGAGCCGACCGACCACCATCTCTGGGAAGCTACGGAAGCCGGCAAGGTCGCGGGCAGGACCGGCGGCGATGTCGGCGCCAACCCGCACGAGCACCCCGGCCTCAACGCCGCCTGGGCGCGTGGCTTCAAGCTCGGTATGGCGCTCATCGCCCGCGAGATGGCACCAGGCGCCAAGGTCGCCAGCACCCGCCGGCGGCGCGAGCCCGGTGCGGGCTCCCTCGTTCCTCCGCAGCACTGAGCCGTGCCCGCCCCAGGCGGCATCCTGGCGCTCGATCTGTCGTCCGTGGTCGGCTTCGCCTATGGCGGGCCCGGCGACAACGCCCCGACCTGCGGCACCTGGCGGCTCGCCTCCGGCGGGCTCGGCCCGCTGATCGCATCCTTCGAGAACGAGCTCGAGGACGCGCTGATCCTCCATGCGCCCAGCCTGGTCTTCGTCGAGGCGCCGATGCCGCCGACCGCCCTGAGCCACGCGCAGACATGGCGCCAGCAGCTCGGGCTCGCCGCCTCGGCCGAGGCCGCTGCCTGGCGGCATAGCGTCCGCTACCGCGAGCAGAGCGCGACCACCGTCCGCTCGCAGATCCTTGGCACGACGCGCCACCCGCCCGGTGGGACGATCAAAGACCTGGTCATGGCGTGGTGCCACAAGCAGGGCTGGAACCCGGTCGACCACAATGCCGGCGACGCGTGCGTGCTGTGGGAGTTCGCCCGGCGCGAGCAGCAGAAGGCGCGGGCGGCATGAGCGGCGCCAACGACAACCCGCCCCGCGCGACCGTGGTCCGGTTCCTCTGCACCGGCTGCGGCGTGCTCGTCTTCGCCGTCCGCGAGGCTGGCCGCCGGGTGCAGCGCCTGTGCACCGGCCGCGCCTGCGGGGCGCCGGTATGATCGCCGACCAATGCCCGCGCTGCGCCGCGCTCCGGGCCGAGGTCGCCGACTGGCGCCGGCTCTATCAGACCCTCGCGCGAAGCATCGCCGAGGCGGCGCAGGCCCGCCAGGCGGCGGCTGATGCGCCGGACGAAGCAGGCACGGCATGACCGAGCTCGCGGTCGCCTTCGCCTGGGCGTGGTCGCTCCCGGATTGGGTCACCGGCGACGCGCTCGGCATGAGCGAGGACACCGTCCGCCGGATGCGGCGCGGCATGGGGCTCAAGAAGACCGGCGGCGGCGGTCGGGCCGATGCCGGTGAGAGCGAGACCGGCGCCATGAAAGGGGAAGCATGAACGCGATTTCCGGCAGAACCGTTAGCCTGTCCCTCGACGCGATCACGCTCGACGCCGAGCTGCAGCCGCGGGCGCAGATAGATCAGGCGACATACGAGGACTATGCCAACCGCATCGCCGATGGCGGCACGCTGCCGCCGGTGCTGGTGGTGCACGATGGGGAAACGCATTGGCTGGCGGACGGCTACCACCGCTGGCATGCCCACAAGGCGCTCGGCCTCGCCGAGATCGCTGCCGAGGTGCTGCATGGCTCGATGCAGGACGCCATGCGCCTGTCGCTCCAAGCCAACGCCGAGCACGGCAAGCGGCGTGAGCCGGGCGACTATCGGCGGGCGTACCAGATCGCGGTGAAATACGGGCTCGCGGACGAGACAGACACCGCTGCCGTGACCGCGCTCCTGAATTGCTCGGTGCAATGGGCGCGCGAGCTTACCGCCAATGCGCGCGAAGCCGAGCGGTTGGCGCGCGATGAAGCCATTCAGCGCGGCCGCGACGCGGGCAAGAGCAACAGACAGATTGCGGCCGAGACGGGCGTTAGCCGGCAGACGGTAGACCGCGCGACGGGTGGCCCAAAAAGAAACACTTTCCTTATGGGCCAACCCGAACCCGCGCCAACCCGAGCACCACCGCCAGCCGATCCGGTGCGCGCGGCGCTCGATGAAATGGACAGCCCCGCCGCGCAGCGATGGCACAAGGCGCTGACCGCGCTGCGCGAGATCAACGCGCAAGCGTCAGTCGGGGAAATGTTCGACGACCCTTACCGTCGCTTCGATCATGCATTCGGGCCGGAGCTCGAGCAGGCGCGGACTTGGATCAACGACCTACATGCGAGGTTCTTCCATGAGTAAGCTACGAGACGCCGTTCGGGACATCTACGAGGAGCTCGACCCTGACGGCGGCGGCTTCCGCACGTCCGAGTTCAAGGCGCGGCTGTATAGCCGGGCGGAGGAAGAATGCGGCGGCGACCTGCCGGAGCTAACCGCCGATCTCGCGCGCCTCGGGTGCCTCGTCGCAATCAAGGAGCACCGGCCCAACCGCGTGCAGATGGGCCGGGCCTATGAGGCGGCCGTGTACGCCGCGACATCGCCGCAGATGGATATGGCCGATGTCGCGCCCGACTGGGGCTGGATCGACGAGCACACCGCGCTCGAGGAGGGCAACGCTGCAGTCCGCAAGCGGATTTCGCAGCTGACCCACCCGGAAACCCTGCAGGTCATTGACCTCAAGCGGCGCAAAGCCGCGCAGGCCGCCGCGATGGCGCACCGGCTGCAGCTGATCGTCGATCAGAACCCCGAATGGGCAGGCACGCCATCGCTGCCGCTCGGCCGCATTCTCGGCCTCGGTCGCTAGGGGCAGCAGCATGAGCGTGCACGCAATGGCTTGGGCGATGGATCAGGACGTGCCGCCGACCCCGAGCCATGTGCTGCTCGTGCTCGCCAACTACGCCGACCAGGACGGCGTCTGCTGGCCGTCGGTGGCGACCATCGCCCGCAAGACCCGCCTGAGCGAGCGGGGCGTCCAGAAGGCGCTGCGCGTGCTCGAGGGCGAGGGGCTCATTGCCGCGCAGCCGGACCGCCGCGTGCTCGGCCGGGGCTCGTCGATCCGCTACCGCCTGCAGCTGCGAAAGGGTGCACCAGATTCACCCATAACCGCCGAAAGGGTGAACGACGTGCACCCCGACGACGGTTCTAGGGGTGAACGTGGTTCGGAAAAGGGTGAACCACGTTCGGGAAAGGGTGAACGTGGTGCACCCAAACCATCAAGAACCATCAAGAACCATCAATTACCCCCCATACCCCCCGCAAGCCGGGGGGCTGGTGCGCGTAAAGCCTTCGAACGATTTTGGGCGAAGTACCCCCGGAAGGTCGCCCAGGCAGCAGCCCGCCGGGAGTGGGACAAGGCGATCGCCAACGGGGCCGACCCGGAGGACATCATCGACGGGGTGATCGTCGCCACCTCCATGGCCTGGCTCGACATGCGCGAGGGCGGCCGGTTCTGCCCGCACCCGTCCAGCTGGCTCCGCTCCGCGCGCTGGCTGGACAACCTCGAGCCCGACGCCGAACCCGAGGCGGATCCCGCCGCCGCCGAAGCGAGGCACTGAGCCATGGCCGCGCTCGATCCGAAGGGCTGGCTCCGCGTCATGGTCGGCGCCATGCCCGGCGAGCCGACGCCGCGCCGGATGACCCGGCTGGCGGTGTTCGCCGCCCGCCTTGGCGTCGAGTTCCGCCGGAGCGCCTTCACCCCCGACACCGCCCGCGCATGCGGCCGGCGCTTCGTCGAGACGCCGGACTACGACACCCTCGCCGCCGCCCTCCGCCACGCGCAGCCGGAGCAGCCGGTGGCGGAGGACCAACCGGCCGACGCCGCCATGGGCGCGCTGTGGGACCGGTACGTCGAGCGCCGGCTCGGCGAGGGTGGCGATCGAGCGCACCTCCTCTCGCTCGTCCGAACCTACGCGCCGCGGGCCGGACTGCGCCCTATCCTCGCCCGCCACTTCGCCCCCGAGCTCGCCGAGATCATCGCCCACGAGGCGGAGGTCGTCCGCGACAAGGCGCTGCTCGCCGACAGCGTCGCCAGGCTGACCCGGGCGACCGCACCGCCCGCCGTCCCGACCCCCGCCGCCGCCACGCCCGAGCCGGCGCCGCCCGCCGGCCCGATCGCCCGGCCGATCTCCGGCAGCCACCTCGAGGCCGCCCGCGCCAAGGCCGCCGCGACGCGCGGGCTCCCGCGCGCCCCCGCCAAGCCGCAGGAGCCCGGCCCGTGAAGATCCGCAAGAAGCTCCGCGGCAACGGCCGGCCCGCCACCCGCGGCCAGATGGACAGCATGTACGCCGGCATGCGCCGCAACGAGGTCGCCCCGCCGCCGCCGCCGATCTGCCCGGCCTGCACCCGCCAGCTCGATCCGGGCACCGGGATCTGCATCCGCTGCAACACCTATCCGCTGCTCGCCGCCAAGGAGCCACGCTCATGAGACGCTTCGCCCAGGCGACCATCGACGAGGACCGCGAGGCGCTGCGCACCGCCCGCCAGGACCGGCTCCGCGCCAACAACCTGCGAATCACCCACGCCCTCGGCGGGCTCGACGAGTACGCCTGGGAGGACGTCGTCTCGGACGATTACGACAGCCCGACCGAGGCCGATGTCACCGCCGCCGGCCGCCGGGCGATGGCGCTCGAGGTCGTCCTCGCGCTGCTCCGGTCGCTCGCCACCAAGGATGCCAAGCCAGGGCAGGCGCCGTTCTCGCACCACTTCCGGGGCAAGCAATGACCCACCCCGCCGCCCGCCTGGTCGCCGCCGGCAACACCGCGGGCGCGATCCGACTCCTGCTCGATCGGCGCGACCACCCGTCCGGCCTCGCCCTGCTGCAGGCCGGGATGGAGCCGGAGGCGCTCGCGGTGCTCGAGGAGGTCGCGCCCACCCCGCCGATCGAGGAGGAGGCCGCCCCATGACCACGCCCCGCGCCTTCGCCGACGCATGCTCGACCGAGAGCAACGTCGACCACTGCCTCGCCCTGCTCGATGCGCTCAACCGCGAGGTCCGGGCCGGGCCGATCACCATGGCATCGCAGCTCGCCTTCGTGGCCTATGTGGTCGCCGAGATGGAGCACCAGTCGCCGGAGCCGGGCGTCGTCGTGCCGGCGCTCGAGATCCTCGTCCGCCGCAACCTGCAGACGCTCCGGCTCAGCGCCGACGCACCGCAGGGCACCGCATGAGCCGCGCCCGCCGCGCCCGCCCCATCGCCCGGCCGCCCGAGCCGCCGACCTATGGCATGCAGCCCGGGCACCAGCTGCGCGACGACATCGCCCTCGAGGAGCGGGTCGATCCGTCCCGGCCGCTCACCCCGGGCCGGGTCCGCGGCGCCCGACGCATCGGCATGCATGACCGCCTGGCCGACGAGGGGCTGCTCACCCGGGCCGAGCGCACCGCCGGCACCCGCTACGCCATGGTCGCCGAGCTCGCCCGCCTCGGGCTCTCGCCGGATCCCGACGCGGTGCGGGTCTGGACCGCCCATCACGGCCGGACGACGACCGCCGAGCGATACCTCGATGCGCTCGACGAGCTCATGGCGGCCAACGCCCTGCTCGGGCTGCGCGGCCAGGCGCTCGTGCACATCGTGGTCTGCGAGGGCGTCGAGCCCGCGATCGCCTATCGCCGCCTCTGGCCTGCCGCCGCGATCGTCTCGGCCGATGTCGCCCGCAACCGGGTCGCCGGGGCGCTCGCGGTCCATCTTCGCCACCTCGCCGAGACATGGCGCCCGCGCTCGTCTGAAAAATGGGATTGACGCCGGGCTGCGAACCTGCTGATTTCGCAATGCTTCCGAGTTGCGCCCCGCCGGTTTCTGACCGCGCGGGGCTTTTGCGTTTCAGCTCCCCCCGTCTCGGCAGGCGTCCCCACGCCCGCTCGCTGGCGCCCCCGCCCCAGCAGGCGAAGCCGTGACCGAGAGCCCGCCCGGGTCTGGTCCCTCCGAGCGGGCTCCGCAATTCACCACCCAGGAGGTCCGCATGAGCGATCAGCCGCAGCCCGCCCCCGAGCAGCCCGACGAGACCCCGCCCGTCCCGCAGCCGCCCGACCGTGCCCCGGAAGGCGCACCGCCGCCGGATGATGACGATGCCGACGACGACGACAAGGGCGACAAGGCGTAGCCCAACCCGATGAGCCCCTACTGGCAGGGCATGGCCCTGGCGACAGTCCTCGGGGCCGTCGTCGGGGCGTTGCTCGGCTTCGTGCTGCCGGCATGATCGCCCCCCTCGATGCCTAGCCGCCCGCCGCAACACAGGCACGCGGCATGGAAGCCATACGAGGCAGGGTCAGGCTTCAAGCGCACCACCACCCAAAGCAGCACGGCGCGGGGGTACGGGAGTGATTGGGCCAAGGTCAGGCTGCAGGTGCTGGAGGCCGAGCCGCTGTGTCGCCCATGCGCAGAGCAGAATCGGGTGACGCAGGCGACGGAGGTCCATCACCTCAAGAGCTTCACCTCGATCAACGACCCGAGGCGGCTGGCCTGGGATAATTTGTGTCCCATCTGCCGACCCTGTCATCTTCGCGCATCGCAGCGGCAGGCGACGGGTCAGGGCTAGGCAGGTCCGTCCCGGCTCTCTGGCGAGGCTACAGGGCAGCCCCCTGGTCGGCCGCTAGCCGAAGCCCGCCGAACGGAAGGCGCCTCCAGCGGCCTCCCAGGGGCGCGGCGTGGGTCAGAGCAGGGTTAAGCGCTTAGCGCTCTTGGCCTGGTTGTCCTTGGCCCAAAGGGGGCGGAGGTTAGATAGCGCCCATGCCGCGCGGAAGGCTGGATCATCCGTGCTGGTAAAGTCAAAACAGCTTAGGGCGATGATGTGGTCAATATGCCATTTCCCATAGTTCTCCCAGCTCATGCCCCGCTTAAACTGACGCTCTATGTGTTTTCGTAGTTCATCCACACTGTAGCCCAAACTCTCCCGCAAAGTCCGGGTCGCGGAGCCGGCTACACTGGCGCGCAAAAGCGCGTATCGGATGGCTGGTCGGATCCTCATAGCAAGTATGTAATTCGGGTCTTCAGCGTAGCGCTCCTTGGAGCGGCGCCTTTGGTTTTGCCTAACTCGGTCGGGGTTGTTCAGCCGCCACGCAGCCGCAAGCGCCCTGTGTTTTTCGAGATTGGCCAGTCGCCACCGCTGGCCCCGCGCCAAGTTCTTGGCTCTGTGCAATAAGTAGTTAGCTCGCGCCTTGGCCCGCATAACCTCGGCGTTTTCCCGATATAACTCGGCGCGCCGTTCCGCGTGCTTCTGCGGGTCAGCTAATCGGTAAGCCTGGGTTCGCGCTCTCAGCTTTTCGGCATGTTGGGCGTAGTAAGCCTTTCCGAACATCACATGCCAGCGTGTGTTGTTCGCCTTTATCTTGTCTGGGTTCGCATCACGCCACCTCCTGTGGGCGGCAAGGCGATCGTCTCGGTTGTTGAAGTGGTAGGCAAGGGCTCTTGCCCGATGCGTTTCGGGATCTGCCCAGTAGCGCGCTTTCTTGCGTTGAGACTCTGCTTCCGGGTCGGCGTCACGCCTTGCCTTTGCGGCGGCGGCCCGCGCAGCGGGATCTCTCTGATAATACTCGCGTGATTTTTTGCGGTTCTCGACGATGTGCTGTCCGTATTCGAGCTTTCGACACGCGCGGCAAGCCGCCCGGAATCCCGATTCCGATTTTGTTTGACGGTTGAAGTACTCCAAACTCAACGGCTTCACCTCGCCACACTTGGTGCATGTCTTCGTCTCCATCGCCTGCTCCTGTCGTCACTATCGGCAAGCCTAGCGGTCAGACCGATGAATGCCACCCCGCCGCCCGCCCAGGTCACGGATGACGGAGATGGCACCCAGGGGGGGCGAAAAGCCACAGACCCGCGAGCCCTCGG
>TARA_R110000751_G_scaffold104585_1_pt1 | contig 42079 bp, 39 predicted proteins | sample TARA_R110000751 | Tara Oceans TARA_R110000751 (sample SAMEA4398001) | marine metagenome | biome: Polar Biome; feature: [MES] marine water layer (ENVO:01000295) within the mesopelagic zone...; material: water (ENVO:00002006), including particulate matter (ENVO:01000060) such... | reverse complement strand
AGAAATGCCAACCACGGCCTGTCAATTCTTTTATGAATGTGATAACTGCAAACAAATACTAAAACCAAAAGAAGGCGATTGCTGTGTATTCTGTTCTTATGGCACTGCGGCCTGTCCACCCATTCAGGAAGGTTCAAAATGTTGCTAATAAAATTAGAAAAATGTTTGGAGACCACCCTACAAGCATACTTACATTGCAATAAAATTTTGATCAATGATACCGCGAGATTTAAATAAGGACATATATACAATACAATAGGAATCACATCTGGTTTAAATTTATGATTCTTAAATTAGTGTTGGATAAACCAAATGAAAAACGAAAAGCATTACGGCGATAGAAGCGGATGGTTACGGGCTTCAATATTGGGCGCGAACGACGGAATTTTATCGACTGCAAGTATTATTATCGGGGTCGCCGCTGCCAGTACAACAAGGGAGCCCATCATTCTCGCTGGAGTAGCGAGTTTGGTGGCCGGCGCCTTTTCCATGACCGCCGGGGAGTACGTCTCCGTAAGCTCGCAAAGCGATATAGAGACTGGTGATCTGAATAGAGAACGGAAAGAACTGAATGAAACTCCTGAGGCCGAACTACAGGAAATGGCCGAAATTTATGAGAATCGAGGTCTCGACAAAGAATTGGCCATACAGGTCTCCAAGCAACTGACAGCCAGCGATGCATTGGGAGCCCATGCCAGGAACGAATTGGGCATTAATGAGATGACCCAGGCAAAGCCACTACAAGCTGCCTTATCCTCGGGTGCCGCATTCACTTTTGGTGGGCTATTGCCAGTAATCGCTTCTTTACTTGCCCCTCTTAAATGGATGGAATATCTACAGTATATTTTTGCCTTACTATTTTTAATCATTCTAGGAACTGTAGCGGCACGGGCAGGTAGGTCGAATGTAAAAAAGGCCGTAATCAGAATTGCCCTTTGGGGAACAATTGCGATGGGCATGACGGCGGCAATCGGGTATTTATTTGGAGTGAATATGGCATAATTTCGAAAATTAAACATATGAAAAATCAATGTGGCCTTATTTTTTCTTTAACCCATCTTTAGAATTGCCCCATACATTTATCACATCTTTAAGCTTAAAGAGAAACTTTTAAGATCTGAAAGGGAAGTGAGAAGGCGTGTTGGTTGGCTAAGTGATACCCCTTCCCTTGTCAGGCACTATTTCTTTACTGTGCAATAGCTTTAGACCTTCTTTAGATTTGAGGGTTATTTTCGCTATCTTTTAATCAAATTTCAATCAATGAGGCAATTAGCTTTCTGGATATTTTTTTTTATTGTGGCCAATTCATTGCATGCCCAAGAAAATGACTTGGAATACTTTATTGCGAAGGCCGAGGAGAATGTGCCGATTTTACTCGAGAACGAGAACCTCCAAAAAATAGGAGCGCTTCAAAATGATATGATACATGCCCAGAACAATGCCTTTCAGGTAGGCACCAGCTCAGATATTCTGATCGCGCCCTATTTTAACAACAATGGCAAGTTGTTGGACATCACCACCATGCCCTCGGCCAATGCGATCGGTTACGATGTGGGCATAACCAATGGGGGGCTTTATTCGGCACAGGTAAATGTCACACGAAATCTATTCAACAAGGCCATTGTCGACAATCTACTTTTCCAGAACAAAATGGGAATCGAGGCTCTTCAACTGACTTCCGAAGAGATTAAGAATCAACTGGGAAAGAATGTAACCGACACCTATATTCTGGCCTATCAGATACAATTGCAGGAAAAATTTACCGAGAATATCATCGAGGACCTCGAAAAAAGATTGAGTGTGGTGGAACTATTGGTCAAACGGGGCATTCTGCTGGAAAGCGATTATTTGTTACTTCAGGTCGATTTGGAAAACAGAAGATTGGAACTGGACCAATTGCATAACAATTTCAACAACGCATATACCCAATTAGGGAACCTAAGTGGGGTAGAAGTTATCGAATTTCGGGTACTTCCGGAACCGAAAATCGCCTTGGAGACCCAAATGGACAGCTTCTTTTATGAACGTCGCTTTATAAATGATAGTCTTCAGTTGACCGCCAACCAAGAGGTGTTCGAAAATCAATACAAGCCCCAAGTACAGGTCTACGGAAATTCGGGTTTGAATGCGGTCGAACTGGCCAATATCGAACGAAAGGTCGGATTAAGTGCAGGCCTTCGCTTGACCATACCCATTTACGATGGCAAACAAAGAAAAATCAATGCTATGCAAAACCGTCTGATGTATGAAAACTTGGAGGCCTATAAACGTAATACCGAAATACGGCTGCAAAACAATCTTGAAAGTATAAGGGACCAAATAACGACTGCGGAGAAAAATTTGGCCGATATGGAAATCCAACTCGGCAAACAGGAGAATATTCTGGAAATCTTCAAAGGGAAATTGGTCCAAGGCCAAGTTTCGATAATCGACTATCTAAATATAATACAGAATTACAGGCTCATGGCCTATACAAAAATGCAGGCACAGACCAACCTTTGGTTGTTGTACAGTCAATTCAACTTTACAAACTGGTAAAAGAATGATAAAAAACTCCATTAAATATCTGATGATAATTCTGTTTTCCATTGGTGTTTCTTCCTGTAAGAACCCATCGGCAACGGCCAACACGGCTCCTGTGCCAATTCAGGTAAAGGCAACAGCCGTACAAAAGAACGATATAAAGGAATACCTGACCTTCAATGGTGTGACCCAATTCCAAAAAAAGGAGAACATAAGGGCCAACCTTACGGGCTATATCTCATGGTTGCCATTTGAAGTGGGCTCCACCATCCGTTCAGGCCAGACCTTTGCGATGGTGCGTACCAAAGAACAGGATGCTTTGACAGAAGCAATAAAGATAGATAGTTCCCTTGCTAAATTTTCCGCCCCGATTCGGATTTATAGTAATGCCACCGGGGTAATTACGGTATTGAACGTAGTAAAAAACGACTATGTAGCAGAAGGGGATGTTTTGGCCACGGTAGCACAACCCAGAACCTTAACGGTACAAGTAAATATACCATACGAATATGAAGATAATATTGATATCGGTACGCCTTGCGAAATCATTCTACAGAACGAAAAAGCAATTTTTGCCAATATTACCGGTATTCTACCTGTTATCAACCCTATTGCACAATCGCAGAATTTTCTAATAGCACTGCCCGATGAAGACCTTCCAGAAAACCTGAACGTACAGGTACGTACGATTTACAAAGAAAACAAAAATGCCATCAGTGTTCCACATGAGGCTTTACATACCAACGAGCTACTTACCGATTTCTGGGTGATGAAAGTCGTAAACGATACTTTGGCCATCAAAGAAAAGGTGGTGCCCCTTCTGCGAAACGATTCGCTTGTCCAGATTCAATCAGCCAATCTACAATTGAAGGATATGGTAGTTACGGAAGGAAGTTATCAAATGCAGGATTCCACGCTTGTAAGCATCCAAAAACAATGAATTCACTTTTTTCCAAATATAAGTATCCACTATTGGCCATCGCATTTATGCTTTTAGCAGGTGGTTTTTTTTCGTATCGGAACCTAAAAACGGGACTGTTCCCCGATATTACCTTTCCAAAGATCAAGGTCATTGCCGATGCGGGACAACAACCCGTGGACAAGATGATGACGACGGTGACGATTCCTTTAGAAAATATCATTCGGCGCACTGAAGGGTTGCAATATATTCGAAGTACAACCTCTCGTGGCAGTTGCGAGATATCCGTTTTTTTGGACTGGAGCACGGATATCAATACAGCAAAATCACAAATAGAATCCTTTATCAACCAATCCCAGGGAAGCATATTGCCGAATACGGTAACCTCGGTCGAAAAAATGAACCCTTCGATCCTTCCGGTCATGGGATATTCACTAGAAGGTGATCTCTCACAAGTAGATCTGAAAAAAATCGCCAAATATCAGATAAAGCCATATTTGGCAGCTACACCGGGAGTATCGGATATTGCGATTATCGGTGGTAAGGACAAGGAATATCAGATTGAGCTCAAACCCTATGTAATCAATACAATGGGCATTACCATTGCAACAATTCAAAATGCCGTGGTCAACTCGAACATTCTGCAATCCAATGGTTACTCCACCGATTATAACCGCATGTACCTTACCCTTACGGACAATGCCATAGACGGTCTTGAAGATCTACAGAATTTGGTAATTATCAATTCCCCGAATAGATTGGTAAGATTAAAAGATATCGCCGAGGTAAAAGTGACCGAGGCCAAAGAATACGTAAAAATATTGGCCAATGGCAAGAATGTACCGTTAATAGCTGTAATAAAGCAACCCAATGCGAACCTAATAGATGTTAATGATAATATTGAAAAAAAGGTAGCGGAATTGGCCTCCAAACTGCCTAAAGAGGTAAAACTCCTGCCATACTATAAGCAGGCCGATTTTGTAAACACAAGTATTAGCAGTATCAAGGACGTACTCTGGATCGGTCTGGCATTGGCCCTTGTCGTGGTAATTGTTTTTCTACGTTCGTTTTCTGCCAGTTTAGTAGTGCTGTTCACCATCCCTATTTCCCTGTCCCTTACCCTTATAGTATTGGATGCCATAGGTTATACTTTTAACATTATGACTTTGGGCGCGATAGCTGCGGCCATTGGTTTGATGATTGATGATGTCGTAATTATTATAGAACAGATCCATAAAATCCAGGAAGAACATCCTTCGGAAAGTTCTGCTTGGTGTGCGAAAGAGGCAATTTCACATCTTTTTCCCGCCATGGTCGGTTCTTCATTAAGTACATTGGTAATTTTCATACCGTTTATTTTGATGACGGGTGTGGCAGGGGCCTATTTTAAGGTAATGGCTTTTAGTATGATCGCCGCCTTGGCGTGTTCATTTTTGGTAACGTGGTTGATCGTGCCCGTTCTGTCCATACTTTTTTCCAGAAACAAATCGTCAAAGAAAAAACACGAGCCCAGAACAAAATGGATCCACACTGTACTTACCAAACCTATTATCGGCATTGGTTTTATTGTGGTATGTCTTGTGATACTATGGATTATCCCTTCCAAATTGGCATCAGGATTCTTGCCCGAAATGGATGAGGGCAGCATTGTTTTGGACTATTACAGTCCACCTGGAACCACCTTGGAAGAAACGGATCGTATGTTGACCGTGGTCAATGGGATATTGGATACCCAACCCGAAGTGGAGGCCTATTCTGCACGTTTGGGCACACAAATGGGCTTTTTTATTACTGAACCCAACCGCGGAGATTACCTCATAAAATTAAAGGACAAACGCAAGGCGACAACGACCGAGGTTTCCGACGAGATCCGGGGGCGAATCGAAAAGGCGGTACCGCCTTTGACCGTGGATTTCGGGCAAGTGATCGGCGATATGTTGGGCGATCTGATGAGTTCGGTACAACCCATTGAAATCAAGATATTTGGCGATGATATTGCAAAACTGGAAAATTTCGCAAGAACAATAGCTCAAGAAGTGGAACAAGTAAAAGGTACCGCGGATGTGAATGATGGTATTATTGTCGCAGGTCCCGAAATATTGATACAACCCAATGTGCCCGTACTCGCCCAAATGGGACTGACCCCAATGGATTTTCAGTTACAGCTCGAAACCCAGATACAGGGAACAGTAGTAAGCACTATGATAGACAAAGAGCAAATAGTTAACATACGGATCATGTATCCGAATGCGAACTCGAATTCCGTTTCTGATATAAAGAGCAGTACACTTCTTTTACCAAATGGGGCCATTGTACCCTTGAACAAAGTAGCCACAATAGAAATCGGCAAGGGTGTTGCCGAAATCAATCGGGAAAACCAAAAATCAATGGGGGTCATCACGGCACGTCTGAACAATAGGGACCTAGGTTCGACCCTTACGGATATACAGGCTCTGCTAAAGGAAAAAGTAAGTCTGCCACCCGGATATCATATAGAATATGGCGGCGAGTATCAACAGCAACAGCAAGCCTTTAAAGAACTCATGCTGATTTTGATTTCTGCGGTATTGTTAGTCTTTACGGTAATACTATTCCTGTTCAGAAAGATCAAGATCGCACTGGCCATTATATTTATAGCCATAATGGGTGTTGCGGGTTGCCTTTTGAGCCTATATTTGACCGGTACGGCATTGAACGTTGGTAGTTATACCGGCATCATCATGATCGTGGGTATCATCGGAGAGAATTCTATTTTCACCTATCGCCAATATCAGGAATGTAATGTATCGCTCTCGCATATTGAAAAAATTGAATATTCCATTGCGGCGCGATTGAGGCCTAAGCTGATGACCGCATTTGCGGCAGTTATGGCCTTAATTCCTCTGGCGCTGGGAATAGGAGCGGGTGCGCAACTTCATCAGCCTTTGGCCATTGCCGTAATCGGAGGTTTGACCTTTGCCCTGCCATTGTTATTAATTGTACTACCAATCGTACTAAAGGTTATAAAAGCCTAAAATGAAGAAAAATGTTAAAATAGTAATAATAGGCGCAGGATTTGGCGGCATCGAGTTGGCAAAAGCCCTTCGTAACCAGCCAGTGGATGTATTACTGATCGACCAGCACAACTACCACAATTTTCAGCCTTTGATGTATCAAGTGGCCACAGGGGGCTTGGAGGCGGGTAGTATTGCCTACCCTGTACGTCGTATTTTCAGGAATTATAAAAATGTTTCCTTCCGGATGACGGAGGTCTTACGTGTGGATTTGGTGCAAAATCAATTGGAAACAAGCGTTGGAAAAATCCCTTATGATTATCTGGTCATTGCAACGGGTAGCGAGAATAACTTCTTCAATTTTGAACCTATAAAGGATCAGCTGCTGACCTTAAAATCTATTCCCGATGCATTGAACATGCGCAGTTTTATAATTCAAAATTTGGAAAGGGCGATGGTCGACAATTCTAAAGAGCCTTTGGAAGAAATTATGAACATCGCCATCGTAGGCGGAGGTCCAGCTGGAATTGAACTAGCGGGAGCACTTTCCGAAATGAAAAAATATGTACTGCCAAAGGATTTTCCGGGACTTGATTTTTCCAAAATGAGTATCAATTTGTATGAAGCTTCACCAAAAGTACTGGCTGTCATGTCTGAAAAGGCATCCACAAAAAGTTTGCAGTACTTGAAAGAACTGGGCATCAATGTGTATCTGAACGCCAAAGTAGCCTCCTATGATGGCAGTGCCATTACCTTGACCGATGGCACCACACTGTTGACGGATACCGTGATATGGACCGCTGGAGTCAAAGGTTCTCCCATCGAGGGACTTCCGAAGGAATCCATTATACGGGGTAACCGTATTTCAATTAACGAGTTCAATCAAGTATTTCAAACTAAAAATATATTCGCCATTGGCGATGTGGCCGCCCATACATCGCAAGAAAACCCAAAAGGACTTCCTATGTTGGCACCAGTTGCGCAACAGCAAGGAAAGCAATTGGCTAAGAATATACTGAACTTGATCAATCAAAAACCATTAAAACCCTTTATTTATAGGAACAAAGGGGTCATGGCAACCGTAGGTAGAAAAAAGGCCGTCGTGGATCTTCCCAACTTTAAATTTCAGGGCACATTTGCTTGGTTGGTCTGGATGCTGATCCATATAATGTCATTGGTCGGATTTCGTAACAAAGTGGTAACCTTCGTTGTTTGGCTAAGCAACTACTTCAGTTATGATCGTCCTTTGGGATTGATAATCCGACCCTATAAAAGACCTGAAATCAAATGATTGACAATGCCGAATCTTTCTACAACAAAGACACTGGAAATTTGATTCACATTGCGGTCATGGCGGTGGCCAGTTTGATACTCTATATTTTTGTCAATCGTTTTGTTAACCGATTCATAAACAATCAGTTGCACATAGAGGATTTTGATGAGACCAACTACCCATGCATCAACCAGGGATTCAGTATATTCATTTGGTCAATCGATCTAAGCTTTATCATTTTTGTTTCTTCCAGTTTAAGGCATATTGCTACCAAGGTATTGGCCGTAGCCGGTATAATTGTAGCGGTCATCGGTTTTGTCCCCCAACAAGTTTTGTCCAAGGTTATTGGTAGGGTCATGAAAGTGACCACGAAACCCAACAGTCTGTATGACTGGGTAATTTAAGGCCTATCCAAGGCTATGAAATACCTTATCATTAAAATAAGGTGTTCATCAAAAATGAAGCAACGAATCAACCTAATGTAATGCTATAAATGAGTATAGGAATCGCAATGTCAGGAGGAGGTGCAAGAGGAATTGCCCACATCGGTGTACTTCATGCCCTGAACGAAAACGGTATCTATCCCGATCACGTTTCCGGTTCAAGCGCGGGAAGTATCATAGCCGCCCTATATTGCTATGGATATACTCCTAAGGAAATTTTGGAATTGTCACACAAAAAAGCCTTCCTAAAGATTTTTAAAATAGGCTTTCTCAACAAAGGGCTAACCGATTTAACGTATTTAAGGGACTTTTTAAAATGCCATATCGATTTTAACGGTCTTAGTCAACCAAAAATTAAATTACACGTTTGTGTTTCCAACATCAATTCGGGGAGATTTGAAATTATATCGGACGGTAATTTTATTGAACCCCTTTTAGCTTCTTGTGCACTTCCCCTTTTATTTAAACCTGTAATAATAAACGGCAATATTTATGTGGATGGCGGTCTACTCAACAACCTACCAGTTGAACCATTGTTAACGTTATGCGAAAAGATCATTGGTTCTAGTGTCAGTCCCCATGAAGAACGAATGGAGCTAAAGGGCATGAGGAATATAGGGTCGCGCTGCCTTCAGCTCGCCATTTGGAATACTGTTCGGCCCCGACTTAAGCTGTGCAATGTTGCCCTGGAAATAGAGAAAAGCTATCCTTTTAGTATGTTTGACCTTAAAAAATCCGACGAGCTATTTGCCATTGGTTACGAGACCACCATGGATCGGATGTCCGAAATAAAAAGAAAATTAAACAGATGATCAAAAAAGGAATACCAATCATTTTAAAGAAAGTTGTGAAACCATTTTCTTCAACTCTGATAATTCCTTAATCAATAAAGCTACTTCCTTTTCTGCTTTAATATTTACATTAAAATCATTTTCGGCACGTATTTCGGCGCGCTTAGCCTGAAGATTCTGCCCTACCATCAACAGAGGCATCAAGAATATTTGAATCATATTGGAAATAAATAGCCATAAAACAAAAGCAGGGTAAGGATCAAATCTCACGTCTTTTGGAGCAATCATGTTCCAGCCTAGCCATAAGACCGTCCAAATAAAGATTATTAGAAAAAATCCGATGGTGCCTATTCTATCGGTAATCCAAATGGCAAAACGTTCCGATGGTTTTAGGTCATTTTTGAAGAGGTGATTGGTGTTTTTAATTTCCATGTCGATTAGTTATATTAGTTTTATCTGTATAGCTTATGGCACGTTGCGGAAATGGTATTTCAATGTCTACGTCATCAAATCGACGTTTAATACTTTGTAGAAGGTCACAATTAAGTACATATCCGTCACTCGCGTCCTTTGCCCATGCCCATACCCGCAAATTCACGGATGAATCTCCCAAAGCCGTAACCCTAGCTACTACAGCGGGAACCCCATTTTCGACATCCTCCTGGGTTCTGTTGTCAATATGCAAGGGATGTTGTTCTACTTCCTCTTTCATGATTTCCAACGCCAGTTCGACATTTGATGAGTAGCCTATTCCTATATCTATTATTTTACAGCATCTATTATCACCGAGATGGGCGTTTACAATAAGATCAGTGCTGATTACGGAGTTGGGTATGATAATTCTGTTATTCTCAAAATCCCGGATGACCACTTGACGTAAATTGATGTCTTCCACAATTCCCGTGAAAGTTACCCTCAAAGTAATCTTATCGTTGATTGGAAAGGGTTTGAAAATGACAATTAGAATACCGCTCATAATATTGCTCAATGCCTGTTGGGAAGCGAGACCGGCAATCAGCGATAATACTCCGGCCCCTGCCAAAAGCGAATGCCCTACTACCTTAAGCGCGGGTATCTGCACAAGAGCAGCCGCAAACCCGATGAGATAAATAACCGTGGAGGCTATGTGTTTGATAAATAAATAGCCGGTCAAATCTTTATGGTGCTCGACCAGCGATTTTTTGACGAAACGATTCATAAACCAGTTGAAAACCAGGGCAATTAAAATTGTGATAACTATAATTACCACTATAAGGGAAAGGGTCCTAAACTCCGTAAATAATTTATTGATCATGAAAACGGGCTTTTATTTTTTCGATCTTTTGTAAATCCATTCTATTAAATAGCATGTTAAAATTATCCCAAGTGATATAAGAACCCCCATTTTATTTGATGCGTATTGTTGAATGATCAAAACGATAAAGGCTCCAAAACACAGTATAGCACCAAAAAGAGGAATGTATTTATTGGCAGTGATTTTACCAGCCTTTTTAAAAGCGACCAAATTGACCGTTGAAAAAATAAGCAAAAAACCTGCGCTACCTGAAGTGGAGATACTTTCAAGATTGATAAAATTCGCCGTAAGCAGCGTCAAGATTACCGTAATCAACAGCCCAACAGGTTTGTTCCACAATTGATAGGTAAACTCGTGGGGCAGTTCATCATCCTGGGCTAACTCATAACTGACCCGACTTCCTCCATAAACTGTTGCATTGATAGCTGAAAAAGTAGAAATCAGGGCCGCGCCTGTCATAATTGAAAAACCGAACTGCCCGATCAATGGTTTTGTTGCTTCCGCAAGGACATAGTCGTTCGCTTTTGCGATCACATCAAAATTTAAGGAACCAACGGTAATGGTGGCAATCGCTATATACAGAAGAACAACAAAACCAACGGAAATGAAATAAGCCCTAGGAACATTACGCTTAGGGTTCTCAATGTCGGGGACAGCGTTTGCAATGAGTTCAAAACCTTCATAGGCAACAAAAATGACCATGCCTCCCGTTAGAAGTTTAATGGGGCTTTCCCAATTTGTAGGATTCAATTGTGATATATTTGGGTTTCCGAACAGACCATACGTTCCAAACACGACGAACGCCAACAGAATAAACAGTTTTATAATTACCGCTAGACTTTCTATATTTCCCACGACCTTAAGGCTATAATAATTTATTAAGGTAGCCAACAAAATCACCGCGCTTATAAAAATATGAACATCCGTTGTTTTAGCTCCCGTGATAGCTATCAGATTTGGGGCATAGGAACCGAATGCGCTGGCATAGAGCGAAAGCATAATGACGTAACTGATCCATAGAATATTGTTCATGCCTCCGCTAAAAACCCCTTTTCCAAAACCTTCGTTCACGAACCTAACGGTTCCACCACGGTCCGGGTAGGCCAAAGACAGCCTAGAATAGGAGTAGGAGGTAAACAGGGCTATTATCCCGGCCATTAAAAAAGCAATCGGCGTTCCACCTTTACCTAGTGATACAGCTAGTCCCAGTACGGCGAAGATACCCCCTCCGACCATGCCGCCTATACCAATGGCAACTGCATCCTTTAGTTTGATCGTATCGGATTTCGCCATGATCACAGTTCAAATATGCCCTTCGGAATAATATGAAAACCCAGCTTTTTAACTTCATTTGCGATATATTCTACGGTAATAAGTTTTGATGTATGTATGGTAAACTCTCTAGGAAAGACTTCTTTGTTGATTATAACATCTTTAATGCCGTCAATTCCCAATATAGCTTTTTCAATTTTTAATAAATCGGAAATTTCCTTGGCATCTGTGCCAAATACCTTTCCATGATTTCCTGGTATTATATTTTCAGATATTAGACTCATAATTACTGCTATTTATTTTAAATTATTAATCTTACTTCTCCCAATTCCTGTATCTTATAAGGAAACTTATCCCCGGGAGATCCTATGAACATAAAATTGGTAGGTATTCGCCACCGTTGCGATAATTCCCTTATTTTTTCCGGGGTAAAACTTCCCGGTTCTTCGATAAAATCCATTTGAATTTTCGGATAGGCACGGTTCAAAACATCCACATCTTTTAAAAGGTTTTTTGCGACGCTTTCGTTTTTACCAAGAACGGCAACGATCTTTACCCTCTTTGTTGGCTCATTTTCTTTAATGTACAACATCACTTTATTTAGCGTGGCCACATCATCATGATTCGTAAAGTATACGAATTGCTGATCGTTGATCCTATGCAATAAGGATTTTGTTTTGGCATTGAGTTTTTGAAAAAGGATTCCTTTATCTGGAAAAAGGTGCTCAAGAATAAGCAGGAAGATTTTGAAAATCGAAACCCTATAAAGCATAAAAAAAACGACCAGTAATGTAGGGATCAAATATTCTATAAATATGGCCAAGTATTGTGGGTTCAGAACGATATTACCTAAAATAGCAGCAATAACCGATATAATAGCTATAATGAGGCCTAACCACGTAGAGCGTTCAGGCCGTGGTAATCGGGATCGATTTATTTTCAACAATAAATTTCCTACTCCGAACAGGATCATAACGGATAAAAAAGCGATGGTATAAACCCCTGCCAATTTAGCCAAATCACCTCGAGTAACTAGAAGTATGGATGAACATAGCGCAAAGAATAAAACGAAGATGATGTATGAACTTCCCCGACGGTTTGTTTTCAACATTATTTTGGGTAGAATCCTATCCAATGCCATACGTTTCATTAGACCACCTACTCCAACAAATGAGGTCAATACCGCTCCACTTAAGACCAATGCAGCGTCAATTCCAATTAAAAGAGATAACCAATTGCCACCGGAAGTACTACCCAAATATGAAAGCAGGGCATCCTGTTTTTCAAGTACGGTCGGCATGGGAATAATGGCCAAGGCCAAAAAGGCTATTAATGGATTAAAAACCGTTACCACAATCCACATATTACGCAAAGTCTTTGGAAATACACCGGCCTTTTGTTCCTCTACGTAGTTAGCAGAACTCTCAAAACCACTAATGCCCAACATCGCGGCAGAGAAACCTAAAAAAAGAGCTGACATGATTCCACCTTTGACCGGGGTATTAAAGTTCGCAACTAATACATCAAAACCGTTATGTGCAAAATAATAGATACTGAAACCGCACAATAACGAAAGGGAAAACAAATGAAAAACAAATATGGCAATGGCCACCTTTGACGATTCGCCGATTCCCAGAATGACCAAACCCATAAAAATCAATAACAATGCTATTGTCATTGGTATAATTGGTATTACCACCCAAATGCTATGCATGTATTTCACAGCTTCACTTGCAGAAATCACGGCCGTTGCCATATACGACAAAACGGTCAAAGATGCCGCAAGCGAAGCGGTGGATTTTTTAGTTGTATTCAATAATGCATTGTACGCTCCCCCGTTCAACGGTAACGCTCCAACCACCTCGCCGTAAATTCTTCTGAAGAAAAAAAGGACTCCTGCCACCATCAGTAAAGCTATCCACGCATATTGTCCCGAATACACAATGGCAAGAGCTGAAACGTAGAGACAAGAAGAACTAATATCGTTACCACATACGGCAGTGGCTTCTAGTTGATTTAGTTTTTTTGACATCACTTAAAATTACTAAATAATTCTTAAGAAATTTTAAAGGAACAATCATCATTTGCATAAATATCCTTTTAAGATTCGAACATAAAAGTAACCCATCAGAGAACAAGCGTAGCTTTTTGAACCGGAACATACTCTAGCCTCTTTTGTTACTTTCTTTAAAAAATTCAAGAATATGTCCAAAAAAGAAACCCCGCAACAGGCAGGGTTTTCTAATTTTTTAAGTTCTAGTTACTTAAGAGCTAGTTGCCCTCACTGAGCGAAAAGCTGCCATCACCATTGAAATCTGTTACGGTAATGGTAGTCGTCCATACACCTGAAGCCCCGCTAGAAGTGACTCCACTATATGAATCCGGCTCAACGGCACCGTTTAAGCTTCTGTCCAAAACTACTTCTCCAGTAGAATCTTCGACCACCATTCGGAAGGTACCTTCTGCAGTTGCCGTAATATCGGCATTGTAATCGGCTGTGGTGAGACTGTTGTTCCACACAAACGATCGCGTAAGCGACCCGCCGTTACCCGTGAAACTCGCATCGATATCACCATTGAAATCGGAAACATCACCGACCAAAACGGTACCGTTTACGGTGATTCTTGCTGTTGGGTCATCATCTTTACTGCAGGAAACAACGGTCAACATCATAACTCCTGCAATGAATGTTTTAAATAGATCTGAGGTTTTCATGAATAAAATTTTTAAATTAATTAATCTTGTAGGCAAACAATTATGTTTCAAAAAAACCTACTATTTTAAGATGCTAACGATTGGCAATTGGGAATATTGCCCACGAATTGCTAAAAACCGAAAGCGAAAACAATCTATGCACTTTGGATGATAATTATATCATCGGATACTTGTATAGATCAAAGTTTTTCATCGAATAAGACAAAAGGGTTTTCAACAATCCGACCTCCACGATCCTCAATTTATAGAAACGTTTTTGGAGGGATAGAGTTCTTTAGAATTACTTTAGTTTCACGAAGTACCTTACCGTTGATATTAACGGCAAAAAAAATGTTTAATTCTTACTTTTGCATCAATTTTTACTTTCCAAAGAGTAGTACTATAGTAGGGGTTTTAGTATTATTAATGGTTTTGGGAAGTACATATTCATGTACCATTTATAGATCCGTTCGTTATGGAGCCTTACCCAATCAAAACGACTATAAGCATTTCGCTCAACGTCAAATAGACAATAACGGTGCCCCTTTTTGTTTTTCCTATGGAGAAAAGGAGTATAAGCTCGGAAGTACCATTGGATTGACCAACAGGGATTTGAATTCCACAAATGTTAGTTTGGATAGCCTCGTACAATTACATAAAACCCTTTCCTTTCTGATTATCCGAAATGACACCATTTTATACGAGTATTACCAAGAACCCTATTCGGATATCGCACTGTTATCCAGTTTTTCAATGGTAAAACCCATGATCTCTACCTTGATCGGTATTGCGATTGAAGAAGGACGAGTAAGGAGTGTGGAAGATCGTATCGTTGATTATCTGCCCGAATACCGAAATAGATCCGGATGGGGCAAGATTAAGGTCCGCCACCTCCTGCACCATACTTCGGGCATAAAGTTCACGGACGGGAAATTCAGTTTGACCTCGGACAACGCAAAATACTATTGGGGAAACGGACTAAGGGATGAATTAAGTAATGCCACTCTGGAGACGACGCCCGATATCAAATTCAAATACAGCAGTGTCAATACGCAACTTTTGGGCCGTATCATCGAGGAGGTGACTGAAGGTACGGTCTCCGAATATTTGGAAGCGAAACTTTGGAAACCTTTGGGTATGGAGGCACCCGCCTCATGGAGCTTGGACAGAAAAGACGAAAAGGCCATGGAAAAAGTATTCTGTTGCCTTCAGGCACGCGCGATCGATTTTGCTAAATTCGGTCGGCTATACTTAAATGACGGAAATTGGAACGGCCAGCAGATTGTTCCCAAAAAGTGGATCGCATATTCCACCACATCTGATCCCAGTGGCGGCAACAAACATTACTACAATAACAATTGGGGTCTGGGTCCCATGAAATATGGCAGCTATTTTGCCGTTGGTCTTTACGGCCAGTTTCTCTATTTGTATCCCGAAAAGAATATTATAATCGTTCGCTTTGGCAACACCGATACTTCCTATCATCCTAATTACTGGAAGGAAACTTTTTTACAGATTATAGATCAGTTGGAATCTAAATAAATATCGACCAAAATAATTTCTTTAGAATTTACTTAGATTACAGGGTTATCTTTATGGTACTAAATTCGAAGAAATGAAAATTTTAATAGCTGAAGACGAGATTGCCTTGCAACAGTCCATAGTCACGTACCTGGAGCGGGACGGCAACGTGTGCGAGGTCGCATCTGATTATGGCGACGCGGCATATAAAGTAGATCTCTACGATTACGACTTGATCTTATTGGATATCAATTTGGTAACCGGTAGCGGGCTGGATGTACTAAAACAACTTAAGAAAGACAAAAAAGAGACAGGGGTCATAATAATTTCAGCCAACAACTCCCTTGACGACAAACTTGACGGCTTGGATCTCGGTGCCGATGATTACATAACCAAACCTTTTCATTTGGCGGAACTCAACTCGCGAATCAAGGCCGTACTACGGCGAGGCAAATATGGTGGGGACGATACCATTACCTTCAACGAGATCAAGGTAGATACCAAATCTAGGACCGCGTACATTGAAGGAAGGGCATTGTCTTTGACCCGAAAAGAGTACGATCTGTTGGTCTTTTTTATGACCAATCAAGGAAGGGTGCTGTCCAAGGAAATAATTGCTGAACATTTATGGGGTGATAATAGTGATCTTGCCGATAATTTTGACTTTATTTACGTACACATCAACAACCTGAGAAAAAAGATAACCGCGCAGGGGGCGAAATATATCAAAACGGCCTACGGAAGCGGATATAAATTCATAGCGGACTAACATTGAAAAAAAATACGAAAGAAGTACGATTAATCCGAAAGGCCTCTCAAGGCTTTTTGCTTACGAGTGCCTTTTTAATGGTAATTAGTACCGTAGCCCTTTACTTTTACGTTAAGCAGTTGATGCAGAGGGAGGTAGAAGAAGAACTGTATTCCACACGGGCTAGGGTCGAAAGCTCCTTGCGTATAAACAAACCTCCTTATTCGTTACCGCCCGTTTTCGAGGTCGAACAGGTAGCACAATTGGGTAACGAAAAAGTCAAGGACACCATTATTTATGATCCCTCGCAAGATGAAATGGAGGAGTTCAGGGAGCTAATCTCATATAAGAGCATTAACGGTAATTATTACCGTATCACCGTGCGCAACCTAATAGTAGAGTCAGAGGATATCCTTATTGCCATTATTCTTTCCTATATGTTCATCATCCTATTGGTCTTTCTGATCCAGTTCTATTTTAACAGGGCGAAGAACAAAAAACTCTGGGATCCGTTCTTTCGTAATCTAGAGGCCATGAAAACTTTTTCCCTTTCTTCCGATACCCCCATTCCTTTGGAGAAAAGTGGAATTCTGGAGTTCAACGAGCTGAACAAAGAGGTAACCATCTTGACCGATAAGGTTCGGACGGACTATAAGAATCTAAAACAATTTACAGAGGATGTTTCGCATGAACTGCAGACACCCCTTGCCATTATCCAAGCCAAAATTGAAAACTTCATCAATGGCGATACTCTTACTGAAATTCAGTTCGACCAGCTGACCTCCATCCAAAAGGATATCCAACGGTTGACCCAGATGAACAAACGCCTGACCTTGTTGACAAAGATCGAGAACAAGCAGTTCGTAAACTTGAATCAGGTCAACATTACGGGACTGATCGAGGAAACCGTCCAAAACTTCCATGAGATATCCAGCACTGAGATCGAGTTTTCCCATAGGGACAAAATTAGGGTTAAAATGGATGTCCATTTGGCCGAAGTACTTTGCAACAATCTTATATCAAATGCCATCAAATACAGCCCACAAGAAGGTAAAATCAAAGTATCGGCCAAGGGGAATTCCCTCACTGTCTCAAACAAAGGCGCAAAGGCATTGGAGCATCCTGAATTGCTTTATTCACGTTTTTACAGGGAGTCGGAAGCCGCAAAATCAACGGGATTGGGCCTCGCCATTGTCAAGCGTATCTGCGATTACTATGGTTTCAAAATAGGCTATCATTTTGAGGAAGGCAACCATATATTCTCCATTACCTTCAAATGAAAACTGAATAATACCCTCTATGATTTCATAGATTCCACGTTAACTTTGGATTAACCTTAGTTTGCCATCTTATTTCTGGTTTTTATTCAATCCAGATATACCGAAAAGGTCACAGCTAACTTATTTCTAGGTAAATTTCCATTCCCTTTTGTATCCTTCCCTTAATAGGACGCACTTTTGAACGATAGATTCCGCCTTGTCTGGGAATAATAAAAATGCTAACCGATCCCCTTACCCTCAAGAAATACCTAATACTGAATATAGAGATGTCAAGAAGAGTTAAATTTCCAATTACACGGGCATTGGCTCATCAAATTGTTTATAGTTTGTATTATATTATCATTTTTTTCCACTTCTCCTTTCTTTTCTCTTCCAAATATTGACTTTAAATCCGGTCATGGTTGTAAAAATTAATAATTTTCAGCTCCTTGCCATGTCTTATAAAATGGGGTTTCATATCGATTTTATCCAAAATTTTCGCTTTTTGTCCATAACTCTAAAAAGTTTGACCGAATTGCAAATCTTACATTCTATGAAGTTCTCCAAATCAATTGGATTAACCTCAAAAGTACCCCGTTCAGCCCTTATAAGAAATCGCAGTTTTTATCAATATAAATTCCCATTCAGCAACTGCCACAAAAATTCCCTTTCTTGAATCTTTAATCAGTTTTATTTGACCAAGTACTTAATTTGTCTCCACAATTTTCTTTGGGACTTATTTTGATGTGGATTAATATGACAAAGGGTAAAAAAATGCCGGTCACAATTAGGGCATCCATGAGGGACTTTATTGTATCCATTATGAACTGTTTTAGATGATTTTAAAAATTTATTTTTTTTTAAATTTCAATTCCAGCCTCCTCCCAAAGCTTGGTACATTTTTATTCTGGCTCCCATCTGCTCTTTTTTGGTTTCGATTAGCTCGATTTTTGATTCCAATGCTTCTCGCTGCACCAGTAATACCTCCATATAATCGGCTCGAGCCGATCGAAATAGCTGTAGTGAAATTTCAATCGATTCAGTAAGTGCGCGTACCTGATTCGCCTTCAATTCATAGTTGCTTTTAAGGTTATCAATGTTGGAAAGCTGATTCGCCACTTCGATATAGCCGTTCAAAATCGCCTTTTCATATTCGTAAACGGCCTGCAACTGCCTATTGTTTGCATTCTGATATTCGGCCTTTATAGCATTTCTATTGATCAAAGGTCCGACGATATCGCCCACCAAAGAATACAACAACGATTCGGGAATCGAGGTCAGGTATTTGGGATTGAACGCTTCTAGGCCAACCCCAGCTCTTATACCCAATGACGGATAAAAATTGGCCTTGGCCACTTTGACGTTCAATTTAGTGGAAGCCAACTCCAACTCCGCTTTTCGTATATCGGGACGGTTTTGCAACAATTGGGAAGGTACGCCCAAATATATACTATCAAGTGACATAAAGATGAAGCCATCGGAGTTTCGCTTAATGGACTGGGGAGGTCTTCCGATCAAGAAATTGATTTTGCTCTCGGTCTCTACAATTTGTTGCTGGATTTCGAATCTGTTACTTTGGTTTTTAAATACCTCGGCCTCGAACCTTCGAACGGCCAGTTCCGTAACCTTTGCGGCCCGCTTCTGGAGCCTAACCATCTTCAGGGCATTCTGTTGAATCTCCAAATTCTGGTCAAGAATTGCTAGTTGATTGTCCAATGCGACAAGTTCATAATAGCTGGCTGCGATTTCCGATACCAGGTTGGTCACCATAAAGTTTTTGCCCTCGACCGATGCCAGGTACTCCAAAACAGCCGATTTTTTTGAGTTTCGTAGTTTTTTCCAAACATCCAATTCCCATGAGGCCCCTAGTCCGACCGAAAAATTTGGGAGAGGCTCCGGGAATCTTTTATCTTCCCGAATTTCAAGATTATGCTCAACTGAACCGTTTCTGGTATATTCGCCGACCTTTTCGATTTCAACTCCACCATAGATATCAACAAAGGGCAAATATTCTCCTCTTCTGGCCTTGATTTCGTTTTGCGCCATATCGACCTGTTGAAGCATAATATTCAATTCTTGATTATTCATCAAGGCCGAATCAATCAAGACCGACAAGTATGGATCTGAAAAAAAATCATTCCATTTGACAGTCGCCGTATTCAAGGTGTCGGTCGATTGGTTTTGGTAACTACTTGGGATTTTGGTGCTTTCCGCTTTTAAGTCCCTTGTGGGAACACAGGAATCCAGGGCTGCTATTATTAGCGCCATCATCAAAAAAACTTTATCTTTTTTCAAGATGTTCTTTAGTTTATTTATCATCTTTTCCTCTTTTGTTTAATTTTTTCAACAGTTTTCTCATCTCCCGAAGTGCGACTTTTGTCTTACTTTCCTGCTCGCTGACCCGCATCAGTTCTTCTGAGAACGGTTCACTGGCTTCATCTTTGATAAGTGCCCTTCCTTCGGCCATTTTTGCAAAAATGTAGTATAGCCCTGGAATGACCAAGACGCCGCCAATGGTTCCGATAAGCATTCCACCCAAAGCGGAACCACCAATAGTTCTGTTGCCGATGGCGCCGGCACCTGTGGCAATTACTAAGGGAATCAAGCCTGCGACAAACGCAAAAGAGGTCATCAAAATCGGTCTGAACCTAGCCCTAGACCCTTCGATTGCCGCTTCGAGAATGGTTGCCCCTTGGCGGTGTTTCTGCACCGCAAATTCAACGATCAGTACGGCATTCTTGCCCAACAAACCTACCAACATGATCACTCCGATTTGGGCGTAAACATCGTTCGCCAGACCCATCATTTTCAGCAATGCGAACGATCCAAAAATCCCTACAGGTAATGAAAGGATAACGGCGAACGGAAGTAAAAAACTCTCATACTGCGCGGCAAGAACAAAATACACGAATATCAATACGATGATAAAAATGTAAAGTGATTCGCTTCCTCTATTAGCCTCGTCGTAGGAAAGGCCTTCCCAGGCAATGTCGTAACCATGGGGCAATGATTCGGCCGCCACTTCTTTGATGGCATTGAGAGCATCCCCGGTGGTGTATCCTGCTGCCGGCAATCCATTTATGGTTGCCGAGTTATAGAGGTTGTATCGGGTAATTTCATTTGGCCCTAACTTTTTTTCCATAGTCATGAAAGCTGAGTAGGGTACCATTTCGCCTTCTTCATTTTTCACAAAAAGCTTTTCGAGATCAGATGGAAGTGCCCGATATTCAGGAGCAGACTGGGTATACACCTTAAAAAACCTGCCATAAAGTATAAAGCCCTGTTCATAGGTACTTCCAATCAAAATGTTCAAATTTTCCATCGCCTTTCCAATAGAAACTCCTTTCTGCATGGCTATTTTATTATTAATTTTAAGCTCGTATTGCGGATAGTTCGCTGAGAAAAAAGAGAAGAGTCCAGTCAATTCCTTTCGCTTGCCCAAAGCTTCCATAAAGTCATCGTTGATTTTTCCAAAGGCATGATAATCTGTAGAGTTGGTTTTATCCAACAACCGCATTGAAAACCCGCCTGAGGAACCAAAACCAGGTACTGCGGGTGGTTCAAAATATTCAATACGCGCACCGAGGTTTTGGGTTTCTTCTTCCAGTTCTTCCATAATCTCATGAACGGAATGATGCCTTTCGCCCCATGGTTTCAAATTGATAAGACAGGTTCCTGCATTGGATCCACGACCTTCGGTCATAATCTCATATCCTGCCAATGAGGATACCGATTCCACTCCGTCCATTTCCTCACAAATCTGTTGTAATTTACGGGCAACATCGTTGGTACGTTCCAAGGTTGCGCCCGGGGGCGTTTGTATAATCGCATAGATCATGCCTTGATCCTCATTGGGAATGAACCCGGCCGGCAATACCTCGTTGGTAAAAGCGATGCCCACGCAAAACGCTATTAAAATGCCGAACGTGACGAATCTTCTAGTAACGATTTTGTTCAATAATCCGACATAACCCCCTGTCAACCTTTCAAAGCCTTTGTTGAACCAATCGATAAATTTATCGATGGGCGATTTCTTTTTAGGTTTACCATGATTGTTCTTTAATAATATCGCGCATAGCACAGGAGTCAAAGTAAGTGCCACAACCGCCGAAATCACGATGGATCCTGCCATAGTAATCGAAAACTGGCGGTAAAACACCCCCACAGGCCCCGTCATAAACGAAATGGGTATGAACACGGAAACCATGACAAGGGTAATGGCAATAATCGCACCACCGATTTCTCCCAGCACTTCGGTCGATGCTTTATAGGGGTTCAGATGTTCCTCTTCCATTTTAACGTGTACCGCCTCAACCACGACGATGGCGTTGTCCACTACGATACCGATGGCCAGTACCAAAGCGAACAACGTAATTAGGTTGATTGAAAGACCGAAGAGCTGAATCACGAAAAACGCACCAATTAACGAGACTGGTACAGCAATTATAGGAATCAATGTCGAACGCCAATCACCCAAGAACAGAAAGACAACTATTGCTACTAGTATGAAGGCATCCCGAAGCGTGTGCAAAACCTGTTGGATTGAAGCGTCCAAAAAGGAGGCAACATCATAACTGATTTGATAGTCCAATCCGGGCGGAAGGTCTTTTTTTAGCTCTAACAATTTCGATTTAACTTCGTCGATCACATCCTTACCGTTACTCCCCAACGTTTGTTTTAGAACAATCGAAGCGGAAGGACGGCCATCCAGATTGGAATAGATATCAAAAAATTCGCTGCCAAGTTCTACATCGGCCAGATCGCCCAGGGTAATCGTCTGGCCTTCGGTATTGGCGCGTACAATAATATTCTTGTATTGTTCCGGTTGATTATATCTTCCTTCATATGTGAGTACGTATTCCAAGGATTGCGATGTTATCCCCGAGCTTTGGCCGATTCTTCCAGGTCTGGCGATAACACTTTGTTCCTGCATGGCCTCCATGATTTCCTCGGCAGAAACATTATAGGCACGCATACGATCAGGTTTCAACCATACCCGCATAGCGTATTTTCTACTTCCCAATATCTGAGCACTCGCAATACCGTTTATACGTTGTATTTCCGGGATAATCTTGGTATACGCATAGTTATATAGAAACTTTTCGTCGTGGTGCTCGTCCTTGGTAAAAAGGTTGACATACATTAACATACTCGGTTGTACAGGGGTAATGATGACCCCTTCCTTTTGTACCAGTTCGGGTAGGTTGGGCATCACTTGATCCACACGTGTCTTGACCATGACTACGGCTCTGTTGGGATCAGTGCCCGGTTCAAAAATAACACGAAGAGTACCTTCGCCGGCACTGGTGGCATCCGATGCCAGATAGCGCATACCCTGAACCCCATTGATTGCGGTTTCCAATGGAATGAGCGTGGAGTTCACCAATACATCGGCACTTGCGCCGGGATAAGCTATAAAAATATTTACTGTTGTCGGAGCAATTTCGGGAAATTGTGAAATGGGCAATTGCTTAATTGCCAAAAGGCCTGTAAAAACGATCATTACCGATATGACAATCGCCAATACTGGTCTTTTTATAAATTTTTTAAACATCTTTTATGGAATTTAATGTGATAATTACTCAGCGTAGAGTGCCAAGTTTGCCATGACCGATTTTGGTTCTACGAAATCAGTTTTCACGCTCTCGCCATCCTTGACCATTCGAATACCCTCCAAAATGATATGATTATTTTCCAATAGCCCCTTATCGACAATGAACAAGTTGGGTAGTTCTCCTGTTACTATAATTTCACGTTGATGTACGACTCCATGCTCATCGACCACAAAGACATATTTTTTATCCAATACTTCGAAAGTGCATTTTTGCGGGATGATCAGGGCATTTAGGTAGGGTACCTTCATTATTATACTTCCTGTTTCGCCATGTCTCAATATTTTATCAGGATTGGGAAATGTGGCCCTAAAAGCGATATTCCCGGTCTCGCTATTGAACTCCCCTTCAATAGTCTCGACGATCCCTTTTTGGTCGAAAAGTTTATTGTTGGCCATTAAAAGACCTACTTCCTTTTTATTGTCCTTATCGGCACTGATAATGTAATCGAGGTATTCCGCCTCTGGCACATTGAAATAGACCCACATTTTGCTATTATCAGAAAGACTGGTCAATAGTTCTCCCTCGTCCAAAAGACTCCCTTCCCGCACATGAAGGTGATCCATAATGCCGTCAAAAGGAGCCCTAATGTCTGTAAAGTCCAAATGTGTTCGTGCCAATGCCACTTCTGCCTTGGCCTTATCATAATTCGCCTTGGCCATTGAAAGCTCGTTTTCGGACACTACATTGCCATCGGCCAATAATTGGGTGTTCTGAAGCTCTATCTCCGCCATTTTGGCCTCAGCGCTGGCCTTTTGGAGGTCTGCCTCGTATACATTGGGCATAATATGGAACATTTTCTGACCTTTGCTTACCATTTGACCTTCATCCACGAAAATTTGTTTCAGATAGCCCTTTTCCAAGGCCCTGAGTTCAATGTTTCGAATAGAATGGATTTGGCAGACATAGTCTTTGGTAATTGAGGTATCTTTTCTAACCGGACTAGTAACGAGATACTTGGTCGCTTCGTGTTTTTTTTCTTTTTCATTCTGACAGCCTGTAATTAATGACATAGCCAACATGCAAATGAATATGGGGGTTGCCCTCATAATTTTAATTTTTAAATTTTTTTTTGGATATATTAAAGTAGGATTCCCATGGTCAATTCAACAAAGAATCACCCTAAATTGGGGTAATGCCCCGATATACTTTTGATGCAAATGGATTTCCTGTACACTCCGACCAACGGCCGATGGTGATAAATTAGGCAGGTAAAATGTTATAAAAGATGGTGCCGGCGACTACAGTACATGGCATAAAGTGGTATGCCGTGGAATTTTGGCTCAACATCTCTAGCTTTTAGATAATGCGAATTACAGTAATAGGAAAGTTTAGTGTTGACTAACTGTAATAAGTTCTGGAATGGCAAGAAAACCTTTTCCTCAAATTCCTGTTCGGACTGGATTTCTGTTTCAGTATAGACTATATGTTGCTTGTCCTGTAATGACAAGCCGTGAATATATGACGCATATTGTGAATGTACGCTTTGTCCGGATTTTCTAAATTCTCCCAAAGAAGAAACTTCCGGACCATTCTCAAAAGAAAGGCTGTGACCCGCAAAGAGGGACAAGAAAATAAACAGAGGTAAAAATTGCTTACAAATGCAAGATTTAAATGCGTTCACATCAATTAAATTTGAGTGCAAATGTATTTTATTTTTAGAAATACGGTTTAATTTTTAGTTTTTTTTTGAGAACTCGCCATATCGGAAGCATAGGATTCAGCCAATTTTTTAAGGGGAAGCACGTTCCGTCCGATGTCCCTGTAGGATTTTTTACTAGGTTTTTTTAGGTTATTATTAGGGCCTAGATTTTCAATATTATTCAAATATTCAAGAGAAATCCAAATGCGTAATATTGATGGTGTGGGTTATTTCAAACCTTTCCAACCCAGATAAAACCTAAAGCTAAGCTTCTTAAATTGCTGATTTTTAATTAGGGTTCAAAAACCTTTACAAATTATATTTTCATTAACTTTAGATTCCCTTTAATTTTCCATCTTATTTTTGGCTTTTATTCAAACCAAATCCTAAGTATGTCGAAAACGCTGAGCCTCCTTTTTTTACTAAGTTCATTTTCATTCCTAATTGCACAAGAAACGATAATCGTCAGTGGTCAATTGTTCGATTCCGAAACCAAAGAAACTCTGCCCTTTGCCAATGTTGCAGTTCACACTTTTGAAGACAACACCTTGGTAACAGGAGCGATAACAGATATCGATGGTAGGTTCGAAATACAGGAACTGTCCGAGGGCAAATATGTGATCTACTTTTCATTTATAGGATATTCTGGAACGCAACAAACATTATTAGCAGGTGGACTGAACACCGTTTTCGATCTGGGCAAGGTTGGGCTAGCCCCTTCTTTGGAGGCTTTGGACGAAGTGGAGGTAACAGGTACCGAAGCGACCACCAATTCAGACCTTAACAAGAAGTCCTTTAATCTTGATAATAATATTGCACAATCCGGGGGTTCCGTTTTGGATGCCATGAAAACCATGCCAGGAGTGACTTTTGACCAAGAGGGGAAAGTAATCTTACGGGGCAGTGATAAAGTGGTGGTCTTGATCGACGGGAAGCAGTCTAGCCTAACAGGCTTTGGCAACCAAAAGGGGTTGGGCAACATCCCTGCATCCAATATCGATAAAATCGAGATTATTAACAATCCATCCGCAAAGTATGATGCCAACGGATTTGCGGGTATCATTAATATCGTTTACAAAAAGGAAAAACAATCGGGCTTCAACGGCGATGTAGGACTTTCCTTTGGGTTAGGCGCACTCGGGAAACGTAAACCAGATACCAAGTCGGATCTCGGCAGTTTTTCAATAAATCCCAAATTGATTCCCAGTATCAACTTGAACTACAAGCAGGACAAAATCAACTATTTCCTGCAATCGGAATTCATTCTACAGGAAGCCTTGCCCAACAACGAGTTCACGACCCGTAACTATGATGATGGCCGTAATATTATATCGCAAGTTCCCGAGAACCGAAAACAATTCAGGTCCATCATTAATGGCGGTTTCGATTACGACCCGGACGAGAACAACAGCTTCACTTTTTCAGGTCTTTACGATAGGGAAAAACATATCGATACTGCCCAAGTGGCCTTTATTGATCTGGATACAGATACCCGAAACCGCATTTATAATTGGCAGGAAGAAGAGGTTACACGCTACATCAACGCTACGGTGAACTATCGCCACAAGTTCCAACAGGCCGGGCATACCTTGAGCGCCAACGCCCAATACACGCAGGGACTGGAAGACGAAACCTATTCCTTGAATGACAGTTCTTCGGTACGCATTGGGCGGGACAAAACGAACATCCGCGCCATTGAGAATACGACCAGTGTTTCCGTCGATTATGTCAGGCCATTAAAAAACGGGCGCGTAGAACTGGGTACCAAACTGCGGATTCGTCGGCTGCCCGTGGATTATACCATTACACCAGGTAACAATTCTATCATCTATCCCGATCTGGGAACATTCTCCGATTGGGGCGAAAATCTTTATGCGGGCTATGTCAACTATCTTTTGGAAAAGGAAAAATACGATGTGGAAGCCGGACTTCGGGCCGAACAGACCGATGTGTTCTACGATTTGGATCCTAGGAACGCCTACTATCCCAACAATGACGAATACGACTATTTTGAATTCTTTCCGAGTGTGCGGGTTACCTATAAGCTCAATGACCGCAACAAAATTTCCGCATTCTATAACAGGCGTATCGACCGGCCCGGTGAACCCGAACTACGCATCTTTCCGAAATATGACGACCCCGAACTGTTAAAAGTGGGCAACCCGTACCTGCGACCACAATTTACGGATGCCTTTGAACTGGCCCATAAATATTCATGGGGGACGGGTTCCCTTTTTTCGGCACTTTACCATAGGATCATCCAGGACCAGTACATGCGGATTTTCGCCATCGACGATTCCAATCCCGACTACGATATTGTAAACCGCATCTACCAGAACACGGGCAGTGCCACCAATACGGGCATCGAACTATTGTTAAGCCAGGATATTTCCAATTCCTTTAAACTATCTGCCACGGTCAACTATTATGTGAACGCCATCGATGCCTATCAAGGCATGTTGCTTTTTCCGTTCGAAAGGCCCTTCATTATCTCCGAATCCAGTGATGAGGCCTGGGATGCCAAGCTGACCAGTGAATTCAAACTGCCTTGGGAAGTTTCCGCACAGTTGACGGGCGTTTACTACTCTGAAAGGAATATTCCGCAGGGCGAACAATTGGGACGTTCCTCAGTCGATTTTGGACTTAAAAGGAATATTTGGGACAACAAGGGCGAACTGACCTTAGCGGCTGCCGATATCTTCAACACCTTCGGTATCCGTCAAGAAGTGGAAGGCCAAGGTTTTATAGCCCTTTATGAGAACTATTACGAAACCCAGATTATAAGGGCAGGGCTCAAATATAGATTCTAGTCGTAGTTATACTCATTAAATTCTCTATAAAATTGCTCAGATACGCATTTAGTTTTGGATCTTGACCCTGAGCTGATATTAATGATTCCATAATTTTTTTTAACCTAGAAATATTTAATTCCTTTAGATTTCCTTCAAACCAACTTTAGAATTGGACCGTACATTTAACCTAAAGTTTAAAACATATAGGAATTATGAAAAAAATAAAAATTTTAGGAGCTGTGCTTTTTTCGGCAGTCATCGGGTCAGGAATATATGCCTTTGACACGAACAAAGATGTTCCCATAAGAGTTAAAGAAGCTTTTGCCAAAAAATTTCCGAATATAAAGAAAGTCAAATGGGAAAAAGAATCCAATTCCGAATGGGAAGGTGAATTCAAAATAAAAGGTATGGAGTATTCCGCCAACTTTTTGGAGGATGGTACATGGAAGGAAACCGAACATGAAATAAAAAGAAATGCAATCCCTTCGAACATTAAGACAATTTTGGATACCGAATTTTCTGGTTATAAAATTGAAGAAGCCGAAATCTCAGAAACTCAAAGTGGTTCAGTGTATGAATTTGAACTAGAAAAAGGAGAATTGAATACTGAAATTACTATAGACCTGAAAGGAAATGTTATCTCAAAAGTAACTTCTCAAGAATAATCTTGACCTAATTAAAATTAAGTGTTTATTTGATTGTTGATTTTTTTTTGCAACAAATGGTCGGGGTGAAAATTTCGACCATTTTTTATTACTGTATTACATTAGTGGATTTTGATTGTTTTTTAGATTCATATAACGTACAATTCTTTATACAAAGGGTTCCCACAATCACCAATAGTTTTCTTGATTTTCCAAACTTCGCTGATGGACTGGTCATATTTGTAATTTTAATTACAGTACAATCAATTCGCTCAAGTTGGCCATTACAGCGATGATATGTAGATAATTTTACTCCTGGCTCTTAAGTTTAAATATAGGATTTCTATGATCATACCATAAAGTTCAAGGGCAATATACTTCATCCTTTAGTTTTACTGTGATTGGATAAATCCCATTAGCTCCCCTTCCCAGAGCAACATAATCTAGAGTCTGCTAAAATAATTTTCACCTAGGAATGGAATATGAAAAAGCGTAGTCAACCGCTCTCTAAATACATTTAACTTTCAGATATATATAGCCAAGAAATGCATTTGGTGTCTCAACTTTTTTTGAACTGGAACAAATTTGATAATTAATGTATCCCGATTCCAATTGGCATAATTACAATAGTATAAACTTCAACTTAATCATCGCCACACATTCACTTCAGAATGACTTTTTTTAAATTCTGACCAAAGGTTCTATTTAGCGTTAATTTCCTTTTTATAATTTAGTTTCTTTGCCAAAGAAATTATTAGAGTTTCTTTTAATATGGAATTACTTACAACCACTAGGCTTTTTCAATTCCTAATAGTTTTTGCTTACATAGGAAAGGACATTAATATCCTTTTCTTAGTCTTTTAAGTTCTTTAAATCTATGATATACACTAAGCGCATTCAGATAGCAAACAATAATTCCGTTTTTCCCATCTAGCATACCTAGTCGAAATATATAATTGTTTACAAAACGGTAGGTGGGCTTTACTACAAAATGAAAAAGATTTGGATGATAACCTTTATTGAGTTCCTCCAAAGCCTTCATGTGTCCATATTTCAACATTTTTAGTTTATATTCTTCATATCCCCGATAAGAATAGTGTATTAACCGATTCTTAAGCGAGCTTGATTTTCCATTGACTAATAAAGTCTCATGAACTATTTTGGTGGGATCAAAGTGCACCTTGCTTTTTCTAAATAGTCTATAATTTTTGTCACTCTGCCATCCACTAAATCTCAAAACTTTTTCTTTACACATGAATTTTCTATAGAAAAAAAATGCTACTTCACTTACGTGTGGTTGTCTAACAATTTCCTGTATCTCAATTTTCAATTTCTCGGGAATTCTTTCATCTGCGTCCAAAAAAAGTATCCATTCATTGCTAGCCTGTTTTAAGGCATACGATTTTTGTTCCGTATAATTGTCAAATTCCCTCTGGATTACCTTTACTTGAGGGAACTTTTTAATTCTTTCCATGGTATCATCAGTACTATATGAATCCACAATAATTATTTCATTTGCAAATGAGATATTTTCAATAACTTCCTCAATATTGTGACCTTCATTATAAGTTATTAATAATGCAGTGATTAAATTGCCTTTTGCTATTGAGGGAAAATCTGCTTTTAGCTCTAGAGGAGTGTTGTTAGAGGAATTTTCATTTAGCACCGAATTATAGATTTCAAAAAGGTTATATGCCACATGATTATCCGTGAATTTTTGTACATAGGCATATCCCTCATTTCCCATTTGATACCGCAGGTCACTATCGCCCATTAAGCGCCCTATTTCATATCGTAGGGATTCAATATTAGAAGGTTCTATATAAACCGAACTAGGTCCACCGGCCTCACGAAAACATCCCCCTCTGGTAGTAATCACAGGAACTTTACTAAAGAGTGCCTCTATTATAGGAATTCCAAAACCCTCACATAATGAAGGGTAGCAAAAAAGGGTACTTAATTGGTATATGATTGCCAGATCAAATACATCAATATTTTTAAGAAAGATAACTTGGCCTTGTAATTTGTTTTCGGCTATGTATTTATGTATCTTCTTTGCATATCCTTTTTCATTGCCAATCAATACCAAATGGTAATCCGTTCCCAATATGGCCTTAATGATTGCCAAAGCATTCTTTCTTTCCTGTATTGTACCAACAGTCAAAATAAAATGTTCCGGAAGATCATATTTCCTTTTTATAATCTCCTTTTCTTCTAACTCATAACTCTTTTTAAAGGCTTCGTTGCACCCCTGTAAAACAACTGACACTTTGTCCGGAGCAACATCCAAATATTTAATCAATTCAAGTTTGGTATGTTCACTAATGGCAATTATTCTATCGGCTCTTTGGACGGCATGTCTGATTTTTTTAGTATATATAATTCTATCAATAAAATGATAATAATGTGGGTGACTAAGGTAAATCAAGTCATGTACTGTAACAATTGTTGGTATCTTTTTCTGAGTTAACCCAAATGGAATTTCTCCAGCTAATCCGTGAAATATATCTACTTTGTCCTCTACTATTTGTTTGGTTACAGGCCACAATCTCCAGAGAGAGGATAGTTTTTTCCATAAATATCCATAAGGATAAATTACTTGCATTCTTTGCAAAGGAATCATATGGCTGTACTTTGACTGTTTAGGGTTGTAAAGCAATAATTTGTTAATGGAGGTATGGTCATGAACTATTCGGACGGTATCCCTTCCATAGTTCCCGAGGCCCGTTCCATTATGAAATATTCGTTTAGCATCAAAACCTATATTCATTTTCCAACATTTAGTTTCTGTAGTATTTAAGAATTCCCTTTCATCTTGGGCTAATCCACTGTACCAAAAAATCCATTCCCCTAAACAGAATCTTATAAGAATAGGTACGAGAGATTAACACCATACTTTTAAAATTTGCAATTATATTAAGTGAAGGTAGATTTGCTTTCTAAAGTTTTTCTAAAGACATACTGAATGCATGCTGATAAGCTAAATAATCGGAATTGTTCCGATTACTTTCCAAAATATTGATCCCCATGTGTATTGCGGATTTCGAAACTGATTATTGGAGTACCCTAATTAAAAATGATTTTCTTTAGGCTTCTTTACTAGTTAGCTGCTATAATTTTCAGGAAATTTCCAGCCCCTTTAGATTCTCTTTAGACTAAGGTTAGAATCATGAGGTAATTTCGCATTTCAAAGTATGAAAAGTGAAATTTTAACAGTTTTTCAAACTAAATGTAACATACGTTGAACCTTATAATAAAATTCAATTATATGCAATATGAAAATTAAAATGGCATTTTTTATTATGTTACTTGTAGCTTTACAGTCATGTTTAAAGAAGGTTCCCAAAGCAGTCGAAGATGCCTTTTTGGACAGATTCTTTGGTGCCAAGGATTTGGTTTGGGCAAAAACCCCTAATAATGATTGGTCAGCCACATTTTATATCGAGAAGTATCATTACATAACGGCAAACTTCAGTCCAACAGGAACATTCGAGGCTATGGAAATAGAAATCCATGATGACGATATTCCGGAGAATATAGTGAATAAAATTTACTCAATGTATCCGGACGCCACCATTTTCAATGTCTTCGAAAAGAATTCAGAAAAGTCCACTTCTTTTATTTTCGAAATCGAAAATAAGGGTCAGCTATTTGGTATTTACTTCAACAAAGATGGAACTTACCAAATCATTCCACCGGATGATTATAGGTTTATTTCGCGCATAAATATTGAAAATGACTGAATATCAAGTACATTATTAAATTATGGAACAACAATAAAGGCCCCTCTAATTACAGGGTCCCTTTATCACTTCTAATTACTACCGTGCCTAATCTCCATCCTCTCTACTTCCGTCTTCAGAATTTACAAAACTTCCATTGGTATCGAAAATAACCTCAATTTTATTGCTTAATTCTACCTCAAAACTCCCGTTTGGCGTCGAACGGGCCTCTACTATAGATGCACTGGGATATGTTGTTGAAAGAAAGTCCTTGGCCAACTGCGGCAATATAGCCGCATCGATGACCGTTCCATCCTCATGTTGGACACCATTTTGATTATCTCCATACATACTAACATCGTCACTGTCATTTTCATCTCCTTGGGCTTCATTCTCATCTACCCCAACTCCCAAAAACACCCCGTCACTATCAAAAACAAGCTCAGTTGAATCGCTAAGTGCCACTTCATAATGTCCATTATTTTCCATCGAGGCACTGATTATAGTTAAACCTATAAAGTTTGCCTTCACGTAGTCCAGAACGGACTGTGGCAAAGCCGTTGCATCCAAAGCAATATCTCCAAAATCTTCATTAATATCGTCGTCAACACCTATAAATGCTCCATCAGCACCAAAAATAAGTTCGTCGCCATTATTGAGCTTTACTTCAAAATTACCATTATCCTCCATTTCCGATTTGGAAACTGTGGAATTGGGATAATTTGTAGCCACATAGTCCTGAACAATCTGTGGTAAATCAGTTGAGGTTATCTTTGTATCGGCCAGGGCAGTTATTCCTGCTAAGGTAAGCTGCCCATCCGTGGGGCTAGCATTCTTGCTACATGAACCAAGAAAGGCCAAGCCTATAAATGCTAGTATTGATAAATTATTTAATGTTTTCATATTATTTTGATTTAAAAATTAGGTATTGTTCTATTCTACTAATAGGTGCTTGGACCAAATCACTGGTTTTAGTTTTGCTTCATATTTTGGTGATAAGAATTGGAGTGTAGATATGTTAAATAAATAAAGTTTTGAGTTTGTCATACAAGTTAAATATGAATTCTTTAGGAAAGCTATAGAGAATCTAAAGGGTCTGAATGTTACTACTTTAGAATAGTTGCCATTGTAAACCTATTTGTAGTACGTGATATTTAGTATCCCAATGTGGTCCAAATCTAAATAGGTGCCATCGACCAGAAGTATCCACTTTCCATCCATTGTCTTTAGGTGCCAAGTTATCGTCATCGCGAGTTAGAAGATATTTAAATGAAGCATGCACCTTTAGTTTAGCTGTAATTGGAACAGAAATTCCATAAAAAACCTGAAAAGCAGCTCGCCACTGTGTCCTGCCTGGTTCGATTTCGGTTAGGGCTTCACCTAAACCCATTCCTGCAAATGAAAAATGTCTGCCTAAAATATCCGAGGATTTATTAAACGGCCAACCAAATCTAATCATCGGACTTAAAAAAATTGCTTCTCTACTTTGTTCTATCTTGAAAAAAGGCGGCAACTCCCCTGTTGTAAACACTTTAGCCACACTTAAATGTTCCCATTTATAATAATCAAAACGCAGTCCAAACTTATTTCTCCAATATAAAGCATTAATATTTAAGATATTCCTGATCGCTGTCTTAACATATTTTGTTCTCAAATTTTTTTTCAACCGCCCATTTTCGTAATACCTAAATTTCAAATCCTGTCTGCCCGGAATTTGAATACCATAAGAAGCACCTGCATTAAATTGGGCCATTGCAGGATTAGAGAGTAATAAAAAAATTAAGGAGAAGATGAAACTGTAAAAATGAAATCGATATTTTGTAATCATCATTTAAAATTGTTCAAAGCAATAAGTAAACCGAGTAGTAGCTCGAACTTTATTACTCAATAACAATACTAGTATCTAATTCTTTAGGAACCTTAAAGGAATTCTAATTAAAATCTGAAGGTTTTGAGAATGATGGTGTTTTGACATTACTGAATCTACTTTCAGAGTTAGGGTGTTAAGATATTTAAATCCAATATTATTAGTTCATTGTGTAATTCTGTTACAAGATAAATCAATCCATTTCATTTGCAGTTATCTATTGGTTTGAAGAATTAAAAAGTTTTGCATAAATAAAACCCATACTGGTTATTATCGATTTGGGGAATAAAACTAATCCCTCTAACTTTCTTAAATGGGTTCCATTTAATTATGGGGTCAAATAGGTATACCAATTCCGTGACCAAAATACCTATACCGGCACTCACAATTACATCACTGATCCAGTGTGCATTGTTCATAACCCTGAAAGCCCCTGTAGTCGTTGCCATTATATAGCCACTGTAAGCCAAATAGGGCGACGTGTTTATGAATTCTTGATATAAAACACCCGCATTCGTAAATGCGAACGAAGTGTGCCCAGACGGAAATGATTGCAGTATATCCCCTCCATTGGGACGGCGTTTATTCGTCCATTTTTTTAGTCTATATGTAATAAAATCGGAAACAATAATAGCTATGGTCAGGTTTTTGGATTGGTCGAACCAATGGTTTTTTGATTCTACTCCAAATGCATCAGCGGCATACATCTCCACTATGGGCACGTACCTTGTATAATCATCCAGGGCAAAAGCAAAATCGTTCCCTACGGCATTTCGTACGTCTTTCTGAAAACCCCTCTCCAAACCACTTCCACTAATTAAAGAACCTCCAATAATCAAAGACGTCGGTAATATAGCCTTCTGTAAAAATGTACGTTCCTTTTGAATTTTAAACTTAAGGGAATCTTGTTGAGCATTGAGCGATGAAATTGCTGACAAAATAAGAAATGGTATATATGAATATTTTAATTTCATAACTAAATGTATTTAAGGAATTAAACATAGTGTTCAATTCTTAATACAATCTAAAGACCCCGAAATTGTAATTTTAGCGTTTCTATACACAACTAGTCTGAAACTTTAATTTTCCTTTAGATTCTTGAACTACTTTCGGTGTTTATTAATAAATCCTGGTAATGTTCAGATTATTTCCAACCCGTTTTGCATTATTCAAAGCCTTTATTGGCCTATTCCTAATTTTATCAGTCATTGTTAGACTCAGTTTTTTGATTTGGAATTTCTCTGAAGTTGATAAAAACATTATTCAATTAAGTCTAACTTTTCTTATCGGTTCATTATTCGATCTCGCTACAATTTCATTTTTTACTATTCCATATCTTATTTATTTAGTTTTTTTTCCGGTTCGGTTTTACGGGTCTATTGTTGATAAGGCCATTACTTATTTCGGAATATTTTCGGGTATTTTGATTCTTTTCTTTTCTTTTTTTGGGGAGATCACTTTTTGGGATGAATTTCAAAGACGTTTTAATTTTATAGCTGTCGACTATCTGATCTACACATATGAGGTGATAAAAAATATAAACGAATCCTATCCATTGCCCATTTTGATTTCCTTGATGCTCACCTTAGTGTTGACAAGCATTTTTATCATAAATAGAATGGGGTGTTTTAGTAAAACTTTTAACAGTAAAACTAGTTTTAAAGTTAGATTAATTGCTGCATTACCTTGGGTTTTTATTGCAACGATGAGCGGTCTAATTGTAACCAACAAACAAGCTGATTTCTCTGAAAACCGCTATAATAATGAATTGGCCAAAGCTGGTATTTATTCGTTCTTTGCGGCTTTTCGCAATAATGAACTTGCATATAAAGAATTTTATAGGACTATTGCCGAAAATGAGGCCTTTGGAACCGTTAAAGCTGAATTCTCTAAAAAGGGAGATTCATTTGTTAATCCTTCGAAAAATGAAATTTTTAGAAATATAAAGAATTCAGATAGTCTAAAGTTTGAACAAAGACCCAATATTATTTTTATCTGTATTGAAAGTTTAAGTGGAAAATATTTGAACACATTGGGTAGTGAGTTGAACATAACCCCAACATTGGATTCCTTGGCGAATCAAAGCATTTTTTTTACTAATTTATTCGCCACGGGTACACGCACCGTACGTGGTATGGAAGCCATTACACTGTCCATTCCTCCTACTCCAGGTCGCAGCATAGTAAAACGTAAAAATAATACTAGGTTATTTACCATTGGCGAGGTGTTCAAGGAAAAAGGTTATGACCGAAATTTCTTTTACGGAGGTGATGGCTACTTCGACAACATGAATACCTATTTCGGAGGTAACGGTTTCAACATCATTGATCGAGGTAGGGGATTTTTATTGGATAAAAGAATTACTACAACCCGCACCAATATAGAAGATGATGAAGTAACGTTTGAAAACGCTTGGGGTGTTTGCGACGAGGACATTTACAGGAAAGTCATAAAAGAGGCGGATAACGCCTACCAAACTGGAAAGCCTTTTTTCGATTTTGTAATGACCACTTCAAATCATAAACCCTATACTTATCCCGAGGGAAAAATAGATATTCCTTCTGGCACTGGAAGAAACGGAGCCATAAAGTATACGGATTATGCTATAGGGGAATTTCTAAAAACGGCAAGAACCAAACCTTGGTTTACCAATACCGTATTTGTAATCATGAGCGATCATTGTGCCAGTAGTGCCGGCCGATGGGAATTGGACGTTGAAAATTATCATATTCCTGCGTTGATATATAATTTGCCAAATATGGCTCAAAATAAAATATCCAAATTGTGTTCACAGATCGATATGTTCCCAACGCTGTTTGGTTTGCTGGGTTGGGATTACACTTCTAATTTATTTGGTATGGACATCCTGCAAATGAATCCTGATGATGAAAGGGCTTTTATTGGCAACTACAGAAAGTTGGGTTTACTTAAAGAAGATAAGGTGATGATACTTGGGGATCAAAAAACGGCAAACTTTTACCAATGGAAATCTTCAGACAATAGCTTGAAAAGCGTGCCCATGGATAATGATTTTCTACGAAATACAATATCATGGTACCAAGTTTCCGACTATCTCTACATTAACAATGGCCTAAAAGCAGCTAACTAATGGGGTTCAGGCATATCCATTTCATTATTAATCCAGTAGCGGGTAATGGCAAGTCTCCACTTACCAAGGAATACTTGGAACAATATTTTATTAATACTTTTCACAATTTGCATGTAAAGTATTCCACTCACAAGAAACATGCTATTGAACTGACAAAGAAATCAATTGCTGAAGGTGCAGATATTATAGTTGCTTGTGGTGGTGACGGCACGGTCAATGAAGTGGCGTCCTCCTTGGTAGGCACATCCATACCATTGGGAATCATTCCTATTGGTTCAGGCAATGGTCTGGCATCCAATCTTAGCATTCCAAAAAATTTGCGAAGGGCACTGGAATTGATAAAAAACAGGCATACGGTCCGAATTGATGTCGGCCGTTTCAACGACAAATATTTCTTCAGCAATACAGGCATCGGTTTTGATGCAAGTGTCATAAAAAACTATGAATCTTCAGAAAGAAGAACTCTAACTGGCTATTTAATGGCATGTTTAAGGACATTTAGACAATCAAAGGGGTCCAAGGAAATCCAGATTTGCATCAATGACCTGAACATCCTGACAGATCCTTTCATGATATTTGCGTCCAATTCCAATGAGATGGGTTATAAGTTAAGTTTAACCCCAAAGGCTTCTCTTCAGGATGGACTTTTGGATGTACTGGTAATATCTAAAATCGGTAGGTTTAAAATGCTTTTGCTCGGCGTTTTAATGGTTTTGAACAAGTCTCATTTAATGAAGGAAGTTAAAAGTTTCCAGACAAAAAGTTTGGTATTGACCAATCAGGGAGGTACCACTTTGAATTCTCAAATCGATGGCGAACTACATAAAGTTCCGAACGGAAGAATTTCCATTCAAATTGAAGAACATGAATTGGAAGTTATTGTTCCCGAAAACCTTATTTAGGTCAAGGTATCGAGCGTGTTCGAAACACTTTAAATTATCTTTAGATTTCACCACTACCTTAGTACCATAGATATCGAATAAGGAGTGATATTCACTTCAATATTGTCAAAAAAGTTTATGGTAAAAAAATTGAAGAATTATTGTGCGACCGTTGGAAATGGGATTCTTTTTTCTTTAATTTTTTTCCTTCTATTGTGCTCTAAGTCGACCCATGCTCAAAGTAGAACCATTGAAACCACCGGTGATGTATTATTGTTTACATTGCCGGCCACTGCACTAACAACTTCTTTGATCATTAAAGATTATGAAGGTACCTGGCAATTTGCCAAAAGTGCCTTGTTAAACCAAGCGGTTACCATAGGCCTTAAATATGCCACGGGTAAAAGTCGCCCAAATAACAACGGAGAGAGAGCTTTTCCATCGGGACATACATCCACTACTTTTCAGAGTGCCGCATTTATCCAAAAAAGATATGGATGGAAATATGGTATACCCGCTTATGCCTTAGCTGGGTTTACCGGTTACAGCCGTATCAATGCCCAGAAACATGATGGTTGGGATGTACTAGCCGGTGCAGTCATCGGAATCGGCAGTAGCTATTTATTCACAACTCCTTACCAGAAGGAACATATGGAGCTGACCTTCGCAAGCGATGCCGATAGTATCTCCATAGGTTTTAGATACAAATTCTAAAAATGAAAAAAATATTCATGACTACAGTTATTTTAACTAATTAATGTGACTTGGGTTACAAAACTTAATTCTTTCATGGGTTGAATCCACAAATATTTTATGAAATGGAAAAAAATATAAAAAAAGCATTAAAATATTCCAAAAAAATAATTCTAAACAGCCGCTGTAAAGACCTTCCCTTCCATAATCTGGAACACACTTTGGAAGTGTACAAAAATCTGATAAAAATAGGAACTTATGAAAACATAGGTTATGAAGAACTCGAACCTATAATAATAGCAGGGTTATTTCATGATACTGGTAATGCTTTTAGATTTGATGGACATGAGGATGTTAGTGCAACTTATGCCATATTGTATATGGAAAAAAACGGGTACGATGAAGATTTCATTGAGAAAGTATGTGGTTTTATAAAAGCAACCAAAATACCCCAAAATCCGAGAAACATATATGAATCCATTATATGTGATGCCGATTTGCACCATTTAGGAACCGAATCGTATCAAACTAAAAATAAGCTTTTACGACGTGAATGGCAGAACTTCCTGGGTTTTGAATATACGGACGAAGAATGGCTTATTTTGAACATTAAATTTCTGCAAAATCACAGATTTCATTCGCAATATGGCCGGCTAAAACTGGAACCACAAAAACAGATAAATTTAGATGAATTAAGAAGGCAATACGAGTCATTGTGCCGTTCTTAAACCCAGAAAGAATTTAAGTCAATCCAATCTTGGTTCACTTGAGTGAATAAAGAAATTACAACTTCAAAATTTAATTACCCAGTTCCTTCTATTTCAAAAAAAGCAAAATGCACGAACAATTAATAAAATGCTGGGATACCCAAAATTATACATGTATAAGCCTGGTTGTCCCCATATAAATTATTGACCGAACTTCAATCTTATTTCAAATTTACTCAATCAAATAATACTAAAAAGTTTTAAAATGAAAGCCAAATTATTTCTTCTAATGATTTTCTTGTTCAACAGTATACTGGCACAGCATAAGGATTCCCCCCGTGAAATTGCTATGGAAACAACTATCGAACATATCGGTGATTATGCACAGTTTGCACCATCCGCCTTTTCCCTGATAACTATTTTAGCAAAAAACGATAAAAAAGGATTGTGGCAATTTTCTAAATCGGCCAGCACGAATTTGATTGCCACATGGATTTTAAAATATAGCATAAACAAACCCCGGCCTGAAGGAAAATTGGATGGTAACGCCTTTCCTTCCGGCCATACCTCCTTTGCTTTTCAAGGCGCATCCTTTTTACAACGAAGGTATGGATGGAAATACGGTATTTCCGCCTATTTAGTTGCCGGATTCGTTGGATATAGCAGACTTGAAGGACTTAATGATAGACATGACGGATGGGATGTACTGGCCGGAGCAGCCGTTGGAATTGGTAGTACATACTTGTTCACCACACCTTATATGGAGGAACATTTGGAATTGAGCTTCAAAAGTGGTGGTGGTGATTATCTGGTAGGAGTGAAATATAAATTCTAAGGCAGCATTGTCATAGAATTAATAAAACATGCCAATTTTTATAGGTATTTTTATTTGCCATGTTTACTATAAGGTTACTAGTTTAGGATGGGTACATATAGGTAATTATAATATTAGAAGCAAAGTGACTTAATATAAATATTCTTCAATTACTAAAAATGGAACTATGAGATTAAGACAATTCTTTTTTATAATGGTTTCTCTGGCATTTGCGAACGACGGATTAACACAAAATGGTAAGGATTCTATTAGGCCTTTACAAAATATCGAGATATCGGAGAATCTAATATATAGTTACCATAAACCTAAATTCTTTGATATGCTAAAATACATACCTAGGGATATTGTTGATTTTGGAAAATTTGCCATACGTAAGGAGAATCTAAAGTGGTCTGGTTCTGCCTTGGCTGCTACGGCCTTAATAATTCCCTTTGACCAACAATTATTGGATGAGTCCATAAAATTTGGTGGTAATTTTAATTTTGATGCCAAACATTCCTATAGTAACATTGGACCGTTTCGAGTAATTCCCAACGACATCAACTCTGCTGTATATTATATCGGGAATGGAGGCACTACAATGTTGTTAAGTGGATTTTTTTACGCTTTTGGAGCCATAGGAAATGATTATCGGTCTTTAAATACCTCAAGCGAATTAGTAGAAGTACTTTTGTCAATGGGTATTATTACCCAAACCATTAAAAGAATTACAGGCCGACAAAGTCCTGAACCAGCAATAGAGAATGGTAATCCTGGTGGCCATTGGACGCCTTTTCCTAGCTTTAGGGCATATCAAACCAGAACTCCCAATTATGATGCCATGCCTTCAGGACATTTAGCCACATTTATGGCCACAATAACGGTAATTGCCACTAATTATCCCGAAATAAGATGGATTAAACCTGTTGGATATACATTAATGGGAATTATGGCTTTTGAAATGATGAGCAGTAGGGTTCATTGGGCATCTGATTACCCAATTGCCCTTCTAATAGGATATGTAGTAGGCAAATCAGCTGCCAATAGACGAATCAATAAAGTTCAAAAAAAGGAGGATTTCGGTTTAAGAAATCTTCCAGATTTCAAGACTAAATTTAGTTTAGGGCAACTTGGGCAATATAAAACGCTTGGGGTAACGGTTACCTTTTAATTTATGGATTGAACCATGTAAAAGCCATAGATCAATGCACTTCTAGCAACTTTAACAGTTTAATCACTCTCTGTCTTGACAAATGAGGCTAATCCAATTTGAATTTCATTGGAGATTATGATTAGTTTTCCCCCGATATGTAGTTACCCATAACAAGAGTTTTATATCATAAAAAAACAATATATACACAATTGATTTTAATACCAATGGACGTAAATCAAGTGGGTAACTCACAAAAGGGTCGTTACTATACACTAAACATTGATTATCATTTACAAAGTGTTATAAAATTCTTAATTACTAAAAATGTTTACGACAAAAGCTTACGAAATTCCCATTTTTAGGCAATTTTTTCCCAGCTTTTGTTCCGATATAAACATCGCAGATGGCCTGATTAAAGTACATGGCTTCCCTATTTTTGTTGACCTATTAGATTACAAAACCCGAACCTTCTATAAAAACGAATATAACTCCAAAGCCAGTAGTTAATAACAAATTAAGGCTTCTTCAGCATTAACGGTAGGAACTTCCTAACATCCAAATGGATCTGTTCGAAGTTTGCTTTTATGGCCCCATCCCCGATTTGGAATTTAGGCTCGGGAAGTCCTTTGACAATATTAGGTTTGGGAAAACGTACTTTTTTATCCTTACCATCGGCGAAGGCGATGAACTCCCCTTCCTTCAACCTAAAAAAT
>TARA_R110000751_G_scaffold180038_2_pt1 | contig 42120 bp, 40 predicted proteins | sample TARA_R110000751 | Tara Oceans TARA_R110000751 (sample SAMEA4398001) | marine metagenome | biome: Polar Biome; feature: [MES] marine water layer (ENVO:01000295) within the mesopelagic zone...; material: water (ENVO:00002006), including particulate matter (ENVO:01000060) such... | reverse complement strand
CATAAGGTTCAATTCGCGCATGCCCCGCCACTGGAAGAGGACAGCTTGCTCCAGGTCGCTCTCAAAGTCCTCCAATTCGCGGAAGAGCTCAGAGTGACTTTCGATCTTCTGGCAATCTCGTTCGGTGCTCGACTCGTAGAAGCCGCCGATATACGGCCCGTTGTGGCCCAGGCGGTTCGGCAGTTGCCGGAGGTTCTTTCTTTCAGTTCTCTCGTTTGCTATATGCATGGTGTAGATGTTTCCCATTTTCTTGGGTGACAAGGCCGTCCCGCTGCTATCGGGGCGGCCACTTCTTTACCGTACGATGTACAAACCGGCGGCGGATGACCATCAAACCGATGGTCCGTTTCCCGTCAGGATCTCTCCTGCGGGAATGGCACGACGACGGGCGAAAGCGCTTTCCGATTGTCCCCGGGCATGACGATTGCGGCATTTTCAATATGCTGCAGTCTCAAGGTTTTGGAATCGGTCAGTTCGCGAGCAGTCGTCAGAAGGCGGCGAAGCTTGTGAAAATCTCTTTGCGTTCCGAAGTTCTCGCATGCCCGGTAAGCGTCCATTTCCTCGACGCCAAAAGTTTCCGCGATATCCCGGCAATCCTTGGCAGTGCAATGTTTGAGCGTCAGGCGGGAGAGAATGCGGTTATTGACCGCCTTGTAATGCGCTTCCGCTACCCCGCGGCTGCGTACCAGGGATTTTTCGTTGCCAGCGAGAACCAACCCTGCCTTCGCCTTCTCTCGCGCCGCCATCAACAATCGGATTGTCTGGGGCAGTAATTCCTGGACCTCATCAATGATCAGCACCTTTGCCGGTGCACGATCTTCATCCCAGCCACGGCTTTGTAGCAAACGAAAGATCTCGATTTCCTGTTCGCGAACATACTTCGGAGGGTCGATGCCGGCATCAAGCAGAATACGCTGGCAACAGGCAGCCGGCTTGGTGATGCCGTCATTGACTTCTGTGTAGAAGAAGCCGTTATCGGCGGCGAGTTTGCGCAGCGCGGTCGACTTGCCGGTACCGGAAGCGCCGATGATCGAAACGGTATCACGGTTGTCGCGCGCGCGTGCCACTTCCTCCCGGATATCGAGATACGCCTGGGTAACGACAAACGGATGGTCCAGGTCATAGTAGGGATTCATATGATGTTCCTCTTCCTCGGCGCGTTTTGAAGGATTTCACGACGCTTTTCGTCAAGTTTGGCCTGTTCTTCGGCCTCGCGATCGCGTGTAGATCTCCCCGGCTGATCGAGAGGTATGACCGCGCCAACCTTGGAATAGCTTCGGCTATCGATGGAAATTACGCCATTCGGTTCGTTGGGAACCACCTGCGGCTGTAAAGCCGCGAGAGCGATCATGTCGCCAACAGGATCGACTTCCGGAACGCTCTTGGCTAATTCTTGTATGGCTTTTCTGGCAATCGCCCGTGTCCTGGTCGCTTCCTTTGCACCAGTCGGGTCCAGGTAATCGTATCTGGGTTGTCGCGTCGCATAACCGATCAGCTCACCGCGTGTGCTCTCGACGCGTACCCGCTCGAAGTGGATGCCAAATTTCGGCTTATAGATGATGACCTTATCTTCAAGGTGGCCACGAAGCTCGTCGCAGCTCCAGAAATCGTTGTCGTACTTGAAGGCGAAATTCGTCAAGTCGCGCGTATCTCGCTCGCTGCACGCCTCAAAGACCATGTCCTGATCGGCGACCGTTGCTCTCCATCCATCTTCGACGTGCAGAGCGAATACATCTCTTGGCGAGCGACCCTGCAAAAGCCCGTTTTGTGGTGTTGTCTCATAGACATCGTAAAGGCTCGATTCGATGGCAACTAACTGTTCAAGCGTGCCAAATGGCGCGGGCTGTTTGCCGTGCTGTTCCCGCATTTGCTTCATGCGGTCGCCGCCGACATAGCCTTGCAGATGCTGATAAATGCCGCCTTCCAGCTTTCCGAAGACGGGCTCAAGAGGCTTTGCCTTGGCGTTGTAGGCGATCGCTCTGATCAGGCGGTGATTGGAATCGTCTGTGAGCACGCCACTGACAAGCTTCATGGCGTCGCCAAGATAATCTCCGAACCCGAACTCCTTGCCGTTGTCGAAATAGAGATTTTCCGGCATACCGAAGGCAGGATGCTGTGCCATGTTCGCCAGCGCCTTCAGGCCGTGTGTGTTTCGCGGCGCCTTGCCCGCTTCGAAGAGCACGAATTCGCGCCAAAGGCGCCCTGTTGCCACATCCATGAATGCAATCATGCGAGGTGTCGCAGTTGTTCCGTCGGGCCTCCAGACGAAGACGTCCAGGGGATGCCAGTCGGCCACGACAAGCTGCATCGGCCGGAGACCTTCAATCGAGCGCAGTACGAAGGGCATAGAATCGTCGCTCTTCTTGCGGTCGCGCAGGAACATATGAACCTTATTGTGAGACAGAAACCGATTGTAGGTTGTCTTGCTGATCTTGCAGGCCGCTCTCAGCTTCGCAGGATCGTTTGGCCTGTAGCCGAACTTGACGGTGAGCGTTTCCAGCCTCTTGGCGATGATCGGAAGAGCGTAGCGCGGCTGTGTGTTTTTCTGCCGCAGCCCGGCCATGTAATCGCCAAGCTCGCGGGCTATCCGCTCCATGCGGTCCTGGTCGAGATGGGCGCGCACCAGCTTGTCCCATTCGCGCGATACGATAATCCGGCTCTTGCCCTTGTCGGCGCGCTTCTGTCGCGCCAGGCCACGCACACCGTTGGCGTCGTATTTCCTGATCCATTTGTCGAAGGTGCTGCGTTTCAGGACCTTCGGTTTGCCGGTCCAATCGGTGACGGTTGTGCCTTCCAGCTTCGCTTTGGCCGCGCCGCGCTCGCGGGAATTGGGCGGGTGAGCTATGACTTCAGCAAAAACGAGACGGAACCAATCCCATTTACGGCTCAGGCCGGTCGTTTGAACTGGGTTCGAAGGGCGCTTAAGAGACCTATGAGAGGCATTCCAACGCTGTTGGAGCTCTTCGGGTAAAGTGTCCAGGCGCACCTGGTATTGGTATCCGCAATCGCCACCTCTGCCCTTGCCCCGGCTAACTTTAAAAATATGGCCGCGCCAAGTGAAACCTTCTTTGACCCGCGAAAGAGCCTGTCGCGCTTTACGAGGGCATATCCCTGCTAATTTAGCAAACTCGTTTGCTGTGAGCCAATCCGACATTTAGGCGGCCTTTTGCTGGATAGATTCCAAGATTGTCTGCACAAGCCGTTTGGCGTTGTCGCTTTGGATTTCGCCAGTAAGCGACTGTTCCGCGGTTCGACGCACCACACCATTGGCTTTGCACCAGGCATTAAAAGAGGAACCCTGAAGGATGAATTCCGCCCTGACGCGCACCAAAAGGTTCCTGGAAGGGATCTCGTATTGGGCTTTCATTTTATGTGTCGCCTTGATAGAACTGCATTATGCAGATGATGTGTCCGCACAATGCGGATGTCAAGAAGAAATGTCTGCATCATGTAGATGGATGAATTTTTGAACCAGTCAGCATCCCTAAAAGTGTCCGAGATTCTTGATAGGATGAAAGTCGCCTGTGACATCAAGGCAGACGCTCATCTCGCCACACATCTCGGCGTTTCAAATAAGACGGTATCGTCATGGCGATCTAGGAATTCGCTGCCAATCGAAGCTGTATTGCAGGTCTCCGAAGAGACAGACCGCCGAATCGACTACTTTCTTTTTGGAGAAGATCGGCCGCCGTTAAGCGGAAGTGATTTTGTCGAGCTATTTCAGTTCGATGATCTTCGCGTTAAGGACTTCGAAATCGCTGGTGAGAGTATATTTGCTTCCGTTCTCAGCCAATTTGCAGAAGACGAATTGGCGTCTATGGGCGATAAGGAACTGATAGAACATGGAAAGAGTCTGGGGGCATCCATTTTACGCACACTGGCTTTGATCAGACACGAGCGGAGAGCACTGCTCGATAGCGGAAAAATGGATGACGCCGCATTCGATGAATACGCTAGAAAGAGCTTTCGAAGCGACCTTCCACATTTCGTGACAGCGATCGAAACCCGCGCTGATCGTCGCAAAAAGCAGGGTCCGCAATAGGTCCCCTTTAGCCATCGCAGATCGCCTTAGGCATCCGAGGGGTCCTCAAAAACGTAAACATACTCAATGAGTTAATAATTATTTGGCGAAACAGCCGATTGCGGCCCCCCTTTTTTGGGTTTGGGGACCCCTTTCAGACGGCTTTTATCCCTTTACACCAGCTATATAGCCAAACGCTTTCGCCAAATAATTAGCGACGGGTCGGTCCGAAATTCGCCATTTAATTTTTTCGCCCATAGCAATTTGCCAATAATGGAAGACACTTGCAGAACACATATGGAACATATAGGGTATGTTCTGTATTTGTTTCGACGATTCGGGAGCCTGCAATGCTGACGCGCAAACAACATGAGCTTTTGCTTTTCATTCATGAGCGGATGAAGGAAAGCGGGATTCCGCCGTCCTTTGACGAGATGAAGGATGCGCTTGATCTGGCGTCGAAGTCGGGCATTCACCGATTGATCACAGCGCTTGAGGAGCGCGGCTTCATCCGTCGCCTTCCCAATCGCGCACGCGCTCTCGAGGTTATCCGTCTTCCAGAAGCCTATGTGCCGCCGAACCAGCAGCGACGCGGTTTTTCTCCCAGCGTTATACAGGGCAGCCTCGGCAAACCACCAGCGCCTGAACCTGTCGCGGAACGTTCCTCGGAATGGGAGCCTGCGGAAAGCGCGGTCAGCGTGCCGATGATGGGCCGCATCGCCGCCGGTGTGCCGATTGCCGCAATTCAGAACAACACCCACAATGTCAGCGTTCCACCGGAAATGTTGTCTGGCGGTGAACATTATGCACTGGAAGTGCGCGGTGATTCGATGATTGAGGCTGGCATTTTTGACGGTGACACGGTGGTGATCAAGAACACCTCCACCGCAAATCCGGGTGAAATTATCGTTGCTTTTGTCGATGACGAAGAAGCCACGCTGAAACGGTTTCGCCGCAAAGGCGATTCCATTGCGCTGGAGGCTGCGAATCCGGCCTATGAAACGCGCATCTTCGGCCCCGACCGCGTCAAGATCCAGGGCAAGCTGGTTGGTTTGATAAGGCGTTATCACTGAACCTGTATGCCTGACGCCTGTCACCTTGTGAGCCAGTCCACTGCATTGCGCTCAAAGGAACGGCTGCGCCAGTCATAGGAACGGTGCACCGTCCAGGGGCGGGTCGTCAGGCCAACGGCAGCGCGTACTGTCAGCGTCCGGGTTTCACTGTCTTCATGGACTTCCAACGCGCCGCTGTGCCTCAGCATCCGGCCCGTAATCAGCATGGCGCCTGAATAGCAGCGCTCCATGTTGATGTTTGCAGTGGTGATGACGATATCAGCCCTGTCGCATGCCGCCCCAAGATAAAGCAGATCCTCGACGATCATGACCCTGTGACCTGATCGCGTGTTTCCGTTGCAATAGGCGGATTTCACACAGGTTACAGCATTGCCGTTCCACGCGATCGCGGACAGATTCTCCTCCAGGCTGCGTTCTGCGTCCGGTGCGGGCAGAATTTCAGGTTTGATCTGCTCAGCACGCCGTAAAGCACCCTGCCATTGTTGAAAGATGAATTTCGACGGCCGCCGCCGGTTCGTGGCCAATGCATTCTCGTGTACAAAAGCGACAAGCCTGCCATCTTCGGACACCACCAGTTCCGGTTCGCTTGGTCCACCGGAAACAACGGGTGTAAGCAGGCCAGCCACCAGAAAGGCAGCGCCCGTCAGCCGAATAGATGTCTTCATCAATGCCAGGATAAGAAAACCCGTGACAAGGCTGGCAAATTGCAAACTCTGAACCCGGCCGACAATCAGCACGCCACCCAGTCCCTGTACATATTTGGCGATTGCAATCACCCATTCCAACCCCTGCCCCATGACCACAAGAGGCCAATGCTCCAGCCCCAGCGGCATCGCCAGTAATGCCAGCAAACCCGCTGGCATCACGATGAATGTAACGATGGGCATGGCCGCCAGGTTTGCCAGCAGACCAAGTGATGCCACGCGGTGAAAATGATAGGTGGCAAAGGGCGCCGTGGCCAATCCGGCCACCAGTGAGGTCATGGCCAGACCAAAAAGGAACACCACAAGCAGGCGAACAAGGCCCGACGCCGGTGCATTGTTTGCCCCAAACCCTGAAGCTGCTGACCCGGCCTGCCGGTTCCAGTATGCATAGGTGGCTATCAGCGCAACAGTCGCGGCAAAGGACATCTGAAAACCCGGCCCCATGACGGCAGACGGCGTCACCATGATGATGATGATTGCCGCCAGTGCAACATTGCGCATGGTCAGTGCCGGTCGGTCGAGAATGACGGCAACAAGCATGATTGCCAGCATGATCCAGGCACGTTGCGTTGATATGCTGGCACCGGAAATCAACAGATAGAAGGTGGCGACCAGCAAAGCCGCTGCAGCCGCTAATTTCTTGACAGGAAAAGCCTGGACCAGCGGTGGAAAGAAGCTGAAAAACACCCGCAGAAAGAAAAACAGCGTGCCCGAGACAAGCGCCATGTGAAGCCCGGATATGGCAAGAACATGCGCCAGGCCGCTTTCGCGCAGCGCATCCACCGTCGCCGGGCTCATGGCGCGACGGTCTGCAACGGTCAGTGCACTGGCAAATCCTGCCGTGTCACCGGTCAGCACATTGCGTATGCGCCGGGTGATCTCTTCACGGATCCGGGCAAGCTGCAGGCCAATATTCTGTGTCATTGAGGCCTGCTGCGCACCGTCCAGACGCAGCTCAGGTGCACCGAGGAAAAATCCATAGGCCCCCAGTCCGTTGAAAAAGGCGTAAAACGCAAAATCATAGCCACCGGGAAGCGCCGGTCCTGAAGGTGGCTGCAGGCGCGCCAGTCCGGCGATCCCATCACCAGGGCGGATCGGCTGATGTTTGCTGCGTGTGATCAGCCGAATACGCTGAGGCGGACGCCCTATTTTGGGCTCCGACGTTTGATGCAGATCGATGGTATAGCGCCAGAGCCCCCGGTAATCGATATCGCGGGCAATGACTGTGCCACGAATGCGTGTGGTGACATCACTGTCGAGCAAGACCGTATCGCGCCGGAATGTTTCCAGTTGCGCGGCAAGCATTGCGGCCAGAAATCCAGCGACAAACAGGGCTGCGACGCGCAACCTTGGTTTTTCACCCAACAGCAAACAGGCGAACGCGCTTGCCATGAACAACAATGCGACAGGCAAAAGCATGATATCGCGGGTGGCGCTGAACCAGAAGGCTGCACCCAGTGCCATTGCGACGGGAAGCCATAAAACCGCCTGCCCCTGACGTTCCTCTGTCTGAAGAGCATTGATCAGCCCTGAACCGAAGGACGCAACACCATGGCGAAACCCCGCCCTTTGCCCTGCACCATCGGTTCGCTTCAGCGATGAGGCATCGTCCGACCCATCATTCTGCGTTGCAGATGACGCGAACCGCCGCACTTTTGACTCTGTATCAACCAAGGAACCCATGTCCCGATAGAAGCCGCAAAGCCATCCTACACGGCACACAATCGATGGCAAACAGACCCCTTGCAGACGGCTGGGGTTCACCATTGCCCTTGCGCGTGGCCCTTGCGTGGGGCCAGTTCTGTGCTACATGGCGTCATCCATTGAAACTGCCACCTAAATTTGCCAATTCAACCGGCATGACCGACACTCAGATCAAGGAAGCTCGATGTCCGGAGACGTTGTTACCCGTTTTGCCCCCTCACCCACCGGTTACCTCCATATCGGCGGTGCACGAACAGCCCTGTTCAACTGGCTCTATGCCCGCCACCACGGCGGCAAGATGTTGCTGCGCATCGAGGACACGGACCGCAGCCGAAATTCCGAAGCGGCGGTTGAAGCCATTCTGGACGGCCTGAAATGGCTTGGACTGTCCTGGGATGGCGAGCCGATTTCGCAGCACGCAAGAGCCGAACGCCACCGCGAAGTGGCTGAAGAGCTGGTGCGGATGGGCAAGGCCTATTATTGTTATGCAACACCGGCAGAACTTGATGCCATGCGCGAACTGGCCCGCAACGAAGGCCGCCCGCCGCGCTATGATGGCCGCTGGCGCGACCGGGATCCCTCGGATGCTCCGCAGGGACAGAAACCGGCCATTCGCATCAAATCACCGGACGATGGTCACACCATTGTCAATGACAAGGTTCAAGGCACGATCAGTTTTCCCAATGCTGATCTTGATGACTTCATCATTCTGCGGTCCGATGGCAATCCCACCTATATGCATGCTGTCGTGGTCGACGACCATGACATGGGCGTGACGGACATCATCCGTGGCGATGATCACCTGACCAACGCGGCGCGGCAGATCATCATCTACCAGGCGATGGGATGGCCGGTTCCGAACATGGCCCATGTGCCGCTGATTCATGGTGCGGACGGTGCCAAGCTTTCCAAGCGCCACGGCGCGTTGGGCGCCGAGGCCTACCGGGCAATGGGCTATCTTCCCGAAGCGCTGTGCAACTATCTTGCGCGTCTGGGCTGGAGCCATGGCGACGATGAAATCATGTCCATGGAGCAGATGATCGAATGGTTCGATACCGCCGACGTCAACAAGGGCGCGGCGCGTTTTGACATCAAAAAGCTGGAAGCCATCAATGGCCATTATATTCGCCACGCCGATGACGAGGCGCTTGCCAAGGCGCTGATTGCCATTCTTCCGGAGATGGAAGGTGGCGACTACTATTCAAAACGGCTGAACGATCGCAATCGGGCACAATTGGTTGCCGCTATGCCAGGCCTGAAAGAACGTGCCAAAACGCTGCTTGAACTGGCCGATGGCGCCCGTTTTCTCTTTGCCGAACGTCCTTTGGAAAACGAACCGAAAGCAGAAAATATCCTGGCGGAGGGCGGTCGCGAGACCCTGAAAAAACTGCTGCCCGACCTGGAAGCGCTTGCTGATTGGACGCTGGAAGGTCTTGAAACCACGATTCGGGAATTTTCCGATCGCGAAGAATTGAAGCTGGGCAAAGTTGCCCAACCGCTGCGCGCTGCCCTGACAGGCAGAACCACTTCGCCCGGCGTTTTCGACGTGATTTTTGTCCTGGGCCGCGAAGAAGCCCTGGGTCGCCTGCATGATCAGCTTGGCTGATTTACAGGTTTGCGTGCCCTGAATTGCGTAGCAATATCAGACGGTTTGGCAGGGTGATCATACACTTTTGCGCAATGGCTCTGGAAATACGCCAAAGGGTGATGTATTTATTGATCTGCTACCAGTTGCGTGTGTCTCAGGCGAACACGCGGCGACGGGCAGTCTGAGCGATCCAATTCGCTCAGACCCGTCACGGGGCAAAATTCGACTTACCGCAATTCACGCCCGTGAATTTCGGCAGGGCATACCTGTTCACCGGATGTTCCGGTGTTCGGTGCGCTGCACAATTACATTTTGCATACCTTGGCAGCGGCGGAGAAATCGGCTAGCAACTGCGCACAGCATATCGACCGGACTTGAATTTTTTACTCAAGTCTTGTTTTGGACAGTATTTGAAGGGAACCAATATGACAGAATCAACGGCAAAGCTCTCAATCGACGGCAAGGACGTTGAATTGCAGGTACGCAGCGGATCGGTTGGCCCGGATGTTGTCGATATTGCCAGCCTGTACAAACAGACCGGCACCTTTACCTATGATCCCGGCTTCACCTCCACCGCCGCCTGCGAATCCGCCATCACCTATATCGACGGTGATGAGGGAATCCTTCTGCACCGCGGCTACCCGATCGACCAGCTTGCCGAACATGGCGATTTTCTGGAGATTTGCTATCTGCTGCTTTATGGCGAATTGCCAACCAAGACGCAGAAAGCCGATTTCGATTATCGCGTGACACGACACACGATGATCCATGAACAGATGTCGCGTTTTTTCACCGGCTTTCGCCGTGATGCGCATCCGATGGCCATCATGTGCGGTGTCGTCGGCGCACTGTCTGCCTTCTATCACGATTCCACCGATATCACCGATCCGCACCAGAGAATGGTTGCCAGCCTGCGCATGATTGCCAAAATGCCGACCATTGCGGCAATGGCCTTCAAATATCATATCGGACAGCCCTTCATCTATCCGAAGAACGATATGGATTACGCCTCCAACTTCCTGCACATGTGCTTTGCCGTGCCCTGCGAGGATTACAAGGTCAATCCCGTCCTCGCCCGTGCGATGGATCGCATCTTCATTCTGCATGCCGATCACGAGCAGAACGCCTCGACTTCAACAGTCCGTCTGGCCGGTTCATCAGGTGCCAACCCGTTTGCCTGTATTGCCGCTGGTATTGCCTGCCTTTGGGGACCGGCCCACGGCGGCGCCAATGAAGCAGCCTTGAACATGCTGTCGGAAATCGGTTCGGTTGAACGTATTCCTGAATTCATCGCCCGTGCCAAGGACAAGGACGACCCCTTCAGGTTGATGGGCTTTGGCCACCGGGTGTACAAGAATTACGACCCCCGCGCCAAGATCATGCAGAAGACGACCCACGAGGTGCTCAGCGAATTGGGCATCAAGGATGACCCGATGCTTGATGTGGCCATGGAACTGGAACGCATTGCGCTGACCGATGAGTATTTCATCGAGAAGAAACTTTACCCGAACATCGATTTCTATTCCGGCATCACGCTGAAAGCACTCGGATTTCCGACAACCATGTTCACTGTGCTTTTCGCACTGGCACGCACGGTTGGCTGGATTGCCCAGTGGAAAGAGATGATTGAAGATCCGCATCAGAAAATCGGTCGTCCTCGCCAGCTCTATACCGGTGAAACCGAGCGCGATTACGTGCCGATTTCAAGCCGCTCATAGAACCGGCTGAACAGGATTTTCAGGGCAATGCATTGTCCCGGAACACATGATGACACCCCGGATCGCTATCGCGGTTCGGGGTTTTTCGTCACCCGTCAACCGACCGTGTGACAGCCCAATGGCGAAAAGTTCCGTTGCAAATAAAGGTCCTTGCCCGGCGTAAGTGTTCGGTAGCAGCCCCAGGGTGCATCGTTCAGCGCGCGCGACCCGACAAAAACCACATTGTGTCTGCATATGTCCGTATTACCAGCCCCGCAAACTCGCAAAAAGCGTTGTAATCTGGCAAACTCGTGGTGAAACGAATCACCCGGGGACAGGCGAGATGCTCCGTTGGCACATTGCCAAACCCCGCTAGAATTTAAGGCCCTTCACGCTCAATGGATGACAGCAACGATCTCTTTTCCAATCTTGGCGCGGCGTTGATACCGCCCAAACCGGTCAAGCGCACACCGGCGCCGGAACAGCAAAAAACCACCAGCATCAAGCAGATCGTTGAACGCAATACCAACCCGGAGCGTACAACAAAGGCGCTGAAGACCGCAGCCGAAAGCGACTATTCTGCCGCGGACATCGAAGTTCTCGAAGGCCTTGAGCCGGTGCGTCGACGCCCCGGCATGTATATCGGCGGTACCGATGTGGGCGCGTTGCACCATCTGTTTGCCGAAGTCATCGACAATTCGATGGATGAAGCCGTCGCTGGGCATGCCAATTACATCGATGTTGAACTCGATGCAGACGGCTATCTCAGCGTCACCGACAACGGCCGTGGCATACCGATCGATCCGCATCCAAAATTCAAGGACAAGTCGGCGCTCGAAGTCATCATGACGACCCTGCATGCGGGCGGCAAATTCGATTCCAATGTCTATGAGACATCCGGCGGTCTGCACGGGGTTGGCGTATCCGTTGTCAATGCTCTGTCCGACGATCTCATCGTCGAGGTGGCCCGCAATCGCCATCTCTACAGCCAGACATTTTCACGCGGAATTCCACAAACCGGCCTGGTTGACCTGGGCGCCGTGCAAAATCGGCGCGGCACCAAAATCCGTTTTCACCCGGACGCCGACATATTCGGCAAAGACGCCCGTTTCGAGCCGGCACGACTGTTCAAGATGGCCCGTTCCAAGGCCTACCTCTATGGTGGTGTCGAAATACGCTGGACATGCGACCCGTCCCATCTGGACGAAAAGGGCGACATTCCGGAAAAGGCAGTCTTTCATTTCCCCGGTGGCCTCAAGGACTATCTTGATGCCTCGATTGGTGGCGAGCACAAGGTCACCCGTGACATCTTTGCCGGTCGCACAGAAAAGACCGGCGGTCACGGCACCGTCGAATGGGCCGTCACCTGGTATACCGGCGACGCCTTCATCAACTCCTACTGCAACACGATCCCCACCGCCGATGGCGGAACCCATGAAGCCGGCTTTCGCCTGGCTCTGACACGCGGCCTCAAAGCCTATGCCGAACTGACAGGCAACAAACGTGCCTCGATCATCTCTACCGATGACGTGATGATATCCTCCGCTGCCATGCTGTCGGTGTTTGTTCGTGAACCGGAATTTGTCGGCCAGACAAAAGACAAATTGGCGACCGTTGAAGCGCAACGCATTGTCGAAAACGCCATCCGCGATCCGTTTGACCACTTTCTGGCCGCCTCACCGCAAGAAACCGACAAGCTGCTGGAATGGGTGCTGGAGCGGGCCGATGACCGGGTCCGCAGACGCAAGGAAAAGGAAGTCAGCCGCAAGACTGCCGTGCGCAAGCTCAGGCTGCCAGGCAAGCTTTCAGACTGTTCGCAAAGCAGCGCTGCAGGCGCAGAACTGTTTATCGTCGAGGGTGATTCCGCCGGTGGCTCGGCCAAACAGGCACGCAACCGCGCCAATCAGGCGATCCTGCCTTTGCGCGGCAAAATTCTCAATGTCGCCAGCGCAGGCCGCGACAAACTGGGCGCCAACCAGCAGATCGCTGATCTTGTGCAGGCTCTGGGTTGTGGAACACGCGGAAAATACCGCGAAGAAGACCTGCGCTATGACCGCATCATCATCATGACCGATGCGGATGTCGATGGTGCCCATATTGCGGCATTGCTCATCACGTTTTTCTATCAGGAACTCCCCGAACTGGTGACCGGCGGTCACCTTTATCTGGCAGTCCCACCTCTGTACCGGATTACTCAGGGTGCCAAGACACTTTATGCCCGTGATGACGCGCATCGTGCCGAGCTTATGGAGAGCGAATTCAAGGGCAGAGGCAAAGTGGATATCGGTCGCTTCAAGGGCCTTGGCGAGATGCTGCCTGCGCAGCTCAAGGAAACAACCATGCATCCCGACAAGCGTACGCTGCTGCGGGTCGGCATTGATATCGCAATGGAGGATGAAACGCGCAAGGCTGTTGACAGTCTGATGGGCACGAAACCCGAGGCGCGCTTTCAGTTCATTCAGGAACGGGCAGAATTTGCCAAAGACCTCGATATCTGACAGGCGTCCGGCGACCTGATCAGGCCGCCTCGAAAGTCATTGATGCCGCGAAATTCTTTGCCGCCTGACGACGGAAGTCGAGGTTCATTCTCTCGACCAGCATCAAAAGGTCGGCAACCAGATTCTGATCATGGCCCTGCGTCTGGGCCTGCGCATATTGCTCCATCAGTTGCTGGGTGATTTTCATGGCATCCGCACCGCCCTCCACCTGTGTCGCGCGCCGCCACAAAAGGGTCGCGCTGACAAACACCTCGCAAACGATGCTGTCTATACCACCAGACTGGTAGAGCGAATGGATGGCATTGCGTCGGCCATCAACCAGCAATCCGCGCACCCGGCTTCCCGAAACGCCGCTGATGGATGCAATGGCGGATGCAAAAAAGTCGATATTGCCAACGCACAGCGTATGCATGAGAAATGCGGGCGTCAGCTTTCCTGCAAGCCGCAGATGCTCGACCAGCGCCGGTATGTCATCGCCTGCAATATTGCCGGCCAATTGCAGCGTTGCATGCTGACAGGCATCCTTGGTTACGGTTTTGATACGACTGTGCCCGACGATGCCGGCAACAAAACTGGATCCCGCCAGCGCCTCACCGACCTTCATGATCAATGCATGACGCACATCGCAGGGCAGATCGCTGCGTTCCAGCAGTCTTGAGCGCAATCCGGCGTCATCGCCAAACCGCTCGGTGATTCTGCGCAGGGTGATCCTGGCGACCCGGGCTGTCTCATTGTCCAGCATTTCTCCAATGGCCATTTGACCACCGACTTCCGCCAGCGCTGCACAAACCGCAGGATTGAGATCCCGGCGCATGGCAATGGCCCTTTGAACGCCGGCCCGGCCATCCGCTGCCAGGTCAACCAGATCCTGTACGTTGAGAACCGGCGAGCAGCACACGACCAGCCCCGCCACATCCAGCTGATCGCGAGCAAGACCATGAATGACTGAGCGTGGCGCCATGGCGCTGGTCGCAAGCGCTTCGGCCATTGCAAGCCGCACCAGCGGCGAAGGGTCATCCAGCAATATCGTCATGGCAGCTTCCGCTGCCTTTGCATCGTCACGCGACAGATCGGAGATAATGAAGGCCCTGGCCAGCGCATTGGCCGCTCGGGCACGGTCACGGGCTCCCGCAGTTTCAGACCATTGCAAAAATTTTCTGACGATCATCTGATGATTCCATGGATACTGTTTGTGACAATGACCATAGAGGCAAAAGGTTTACGATCTATTCACCATGCCTGTTAACAGCTTGCAGCCAGCGCACCCGTCGCATAGTTTGCGCAAAAGGGGAGCATGGAATGCCAGGATTATATCTGCAGGAATTTTCACCGGGACAGGTCTTTCAACACCAGTTGCGCAGAACCATAACGGAAAGCGACAACATGTTGTTTTCCAACATGACATTGAACCCCCAGCCGCTGCATATCGACTTTGATTTTGCATCCCGGACGGAATGGGGCAAGCCATTGGTCAATTCTCTGTTTACCCTTGGTCTGATGATCGGGATTTCAGTCAATGACACGACGATCGGCACGACAATCGCCAATCTGGGCATGACGGATGTCATCTTCCCGCACCCGATGTTTCACGGCGATACGTTCCATGTAGAAACCGAAGTGATTTCGGTGCGCGATTCGAAATCGAGGAATGACCGGGGTATTGTCGAATTCGAACACCGGGGTTTCAACCAGGACAATGTGCTTGTTGCCCGTTGCCGCCGCCAGGCCATGATGCGCAAAAAGGTAGAATAGACCATGAGATCCTATCTGTTTGTACCCGGCGATTCTGAGCGAAAACTGCACAAGTCGCTTTCCAGTGGCGCTGATTGCCTGCTGATCGACCTGGAAGATTCCGTATCTCTTTCGCAAAAGGACATCGCGCGCCAATTGACCCGTGATTTTGTCACGGAACATTCCGGGCAAAACCACAAAGCAGGCACGCCGCACATCATCGTGCGCGTCAACCCGCTTTCATCCGGGATGACAGATGATGATCTTGCAGCGGTGATTGCTGCGCGGCCCGGTGGCATTCTGCTGCCGAAATCAGAGCATGGTGCCGATGTCCAGCACCTCTCTGCTCTGATGGCCGTCCATGAGGCCGCAGCGGCGATCGATGAAGGCGTTACGGATATTCATGCGCTGGTGACAGAAACGGCCAGGGGAACGCTGAACGCGGGCACCTATGATGATGTTTCCAAGCGCCTCAAGACGCTTTCCTGGGGTGGTGAGGATCTTTCCGCCGATGTCGGTGTTGAAACCAATCGCACTGATGAAGGGCACTATACGGATCTGTTTCGATACGCCCGCACGGTAACCCTGCTGGGAGCCGCATCTGCCGGTCTTGAGGCCATTGACACTGTCTATGTTGATTTCAAGAACGTCGCCGGGCTTGAGCGGGAATGTCGCGCCGCCGTTCGCGATGGCTTCTCCGGAAAAATGGCCATTCACCCCTCTCAGGTCGAGATAATCAACCGGATATTCACGCCGACAGAGGCTGCCCTGCTACGGGCAAAAAGCATCATCAACCTGTTTGAACAGGCGGGCGACGATGTCGGGGTGCTCAGTCTGGATGGTCAGATGATTGACCGTCCGCATCTCAAGCAGGCCCAACGACTATTGAACAGGGCCCGTGCAGCCGGTATTGGCTGACGTGTCAGCCTTGCGCTTTGCTATCGGGGTCCTTCCACAGCGGACGAACCATTTCAAAGGTTTGTGAGCCATCGCTGTAGTCACGATAACCAAGTCTGGCCAAGGGTGCTGCCTTGGCCATGTCAATCCTGCCATCCACGACGACCTGCGGATCGATATGAATGCCGACGACCTGACCGATGACAACTATATCGCCTGATTTGAAGCCGGGGAGCGTCTTGGGGGTAAAAATGTCCACAACCTTGCATTCCAGCGCTGCAAAGGCCTGCCTGACATAAGGCGCTGCAATGAGCCTGCCCGGTGCGGCCTCCAGACCGGCAAAATCGAACTCACTGACATCCGGCGGCGCATTGACCGAACTCAGATTCATTTTTTCAGCAAGAAACCGGCTTGCCAGACTGGCTGAAAACGCGCCACTTGCCTCAGCATTTGTAACGCTGTCCTTGCGCGTATTGGAGGAAAACATCACCAGCTTCGGGTTGTCGCCGATCGCATTGAAAAATGAATAGGGTGCAAGATTATAAGTTCCGTCCTGTGCGACGGTCCCAATCCAGCCAATTGGCCGCGGCGAAACAATCGCCTTGAAGGGATCGTGCGCGAGACCATGTTTGTTGGTGTCGGTTTCATAGAACATTCAATTTGGCTCCGTTTCGTCCCAACAGTGTGTAGTCCCCACAAGGCAAGGTCGAAGAATGCACGTGCTGGACGGTTGAAAACACTATTCAACCCAGGTGGTGATGTCATCAAGATCGGGACGGGGTCGGTCGGTCGCCTGCATTGTCGGCGTTCCGATATAGACAAAGCCTGCCACCCGCTCGCCCGCGTTGACACCCAGCAAACCAAGCGCCTCGTGGTCATAGGTGATCCATTCGGTCAGCCAATTGGCCGCAAACCCGAGTGCATTGGCCGCGATGAATAGGTTGAGGCACACCGCACCGGCGGACAAGATCTGTTCCCATTCGGGAATTTTGGGATGTGATCCGGCCGTGCTGACAACGGCGATGACCGTCGGCGCGCGCAGGAACCTGACCTTTTCCTGTTGCAACCGTTCCTCCGGCATGTCCGGATCATTGCGCAATGCGATCTGCGTCAGTTGCTCGGCGATGCGTTGACGAGCATCGCTGCTGTAGACGATAAAGCGCCAGGGCGCGAGTTTGCCATGATCTGGTACCCGTGACGCCATTTGCAGCATCTTTTGAATGGTCTGCCTGTCCGGTCCCGGTTCAGACAATGCATTGGCCGGGATCGAGCGCCGCCCCTCCAGATAGGCTTTCAAAACGTGATTCATTGCAATACCCTCGTTCTAAATGAAATTTGGCCTTGAATTTGCCATTTGCATCCGGTTCAACCGGGTAACAGGTACAAGTGGAAAATCCATGATCCTTCTGAGTCGAAAAATTACACCCCTGGCAGCTGCGCTGACAGCCGTTTTTGTACTGTGGACACATTCGTCCGGTTCTCTGGCACAGGATACGACGAATTCCAATATCATCCTGCCACTCAATCTGCCTGGCCTGACGCAATTTGCGCCGACACAGGACACAACAGCCTTCAGCCCACCCACCCGAAAATTGCGCAATGTCGAGTTGAACGCCCAGCTTGCTGAAGATTCACAGCCGCTGGAACACGGCCTCACATGGCGCGTTTACAATCCCATTCCGGACAATGAAGGCAAGTTGCCCATCCTTGCCACATCCGAGGGTGGTAAAGCCCATTTTGAATTCGAACCGGGCGAATATTTCGTTCACGTGGCTTTCGGCCTTGCCGGCGTGACCCGAAAACTGACCGTCCCGGCAGACGAGCCACTCGACAAACAGAGTTTCATACTAAACGCCGGTGGCCTGATGCTGAATGCCGTGTCGGGAAATGATGTGCGTATTGCCCCGTCAAAACTGCGCTTTTCCATTTATGCCAGCGAACGTGACGAAAATGATGACAGGCAATTGGTGGTCTCCGAAGTCAAACCCAATCAGATCGTGCGCCTCAACGAGGGCACCTATCACGTCATCTCCGAATATGGTGACGTCAACGCCGTCATTCGTTCAGACATCAATGTCACGGCCGGCAAATTGACCGAAGCAACCATTCTGCATCGGGCAGCCCAGATAACGCTCAAACTGGTTTCCGAAGCCGGTGGTGAGGCCATTGCCGACACAGCCTGGTCCATCACCAATTCAGCCGGTGATCTGATCAATGAGAGTGTCGGGGCCTTTCCATCCATGGTTTTGGCAGAAGGTGACTATACGGCCATCGCCCGCCACAAGGAAAAATTGCTGCGACGCGATTTCAATATTGTTTCCGGACGCAATTTTGACGTGGAAGTCCTACTGCAATAGACATCCGCTATTGAAAACGCCACCCGGTTTTGAACAGGGCGGCGCTTTACAGTCTATTGTTTATGGACGAAACCCTCAGTCATTGCGACGAAGATCAGGCGGTGTCGCCTCGTCAGTCAGGGCTAGGACCGCTTCATCCAGGGTCATTGAAACCTGATCACGGCTACCCAGTCGGCGCATATTGACGCTGCGCTCTTCGGCTTCGCGCATGCCACATACGAGAATGACCGGCACCTTGGCCACGGAATGTTCCCTGACCTTGTAGTTGATCTTCTCGTTACGCAGATCCGTCTGGACATGCATCCCGGCTTTCTTCAGGATTTTGGCGACTTCCGTGGCGTAGTCATTGGCACCCGAGGTGATCGTCGCCACGACAACCTGAACAGGAGCGATCCACAGGGGCAGATTGCCGGCATAGTTCTCGATCAGAATGCCGAGGAATCGCTCCATCGAGCCGCAAATTGCGCGGTGGATCATCACCGGTTGTTTCTTTTCCGAATCGCTGTCGATGTAGAAAGCACCAAAACGCTCCGGCAGATTGAAATCCACCTGTGTCGTTCCGCATTGCCATTCGCGTCCGATCGCATCGCGCAACGTATATTCGAACTTGGGACCGTAAAAGGCACCCTCGCCCGGCAGAATGTCGGTTTTGATCCGGCCTTCCGATTGCGCTTCAATGATCTCGAGCACATCCGACATGACGGCTTCGGCGCGATCCCACAGCGCATCGTCACCCACCCGTTTTTCCGGACGTGTCGACAATTTGACGGTGATTTCGTCAAAACCGAAATCCGCATAGGTCGTCAAAATCAGATCATTGATCCGCAAACATTCGGCAGCCATCTGTTCATCGGTGCAAAATACATGCGCATCATCCTGAGTAAAGCCGCGCACGCGCATCAATCCATGCAGGGCTCCGGAAGGTTCATAACGATGAACAGCACCAAATTCCGCCATCTTTACAGGCAGTTCACGGTAACTTTTGAGGCCATGCTTGAATATCTGTATGTGCCCGGGACAATTCATCGGCTTGATCGCGAATACCCGATCATCCTCTGTCTGGGTGACATACATGTTTTCCCGATACCACTCCCAATGCCCCGAGGTTTCCCACATGGCCTTGTCGAGTATCTGCGGTGCATTCACTTCCTCATAGCCATGTTCGTCAAGCCGCCGACGCATATAGTTCACCAGCGTCTGGAACATCCGCCAGCCTTTGGCATGCCAGAAGACGACGCCCGGACCTTCTTCCTGGAAATGGAAAAGATCCATCTCGCGGCCAAGACGGCGATGGTCGCGCTTTTCGGCCTCCGCCAGCATATGCAGATAACCATCCAGCTGTGCCTGGTCAGTCCAGGCAGTGCCGTAAATGCGCGTCAGCATCGGATTGTTTGAATCGCCACGCCAATAGGCACCGGCCACCTTCATCAGTTTGAAAGCGTTGCCGATTTGCCCGGTTGAAGCCATATGCGGCCCACGGCACATGTCGAACCAGTCTCCCTGATGGTAGATCTTGACATCATCACCTTCGGGAATGGCATCGAGCAGCTCGATCTTGTAGTCCTCGCCCATCCGGGCAAAGGCCTCCCTGGCCTTTTCACGTGACCAGACCTGGCGCGTGAAGGGCTTGTTGCGCGCAATGATTTCACGCATCTTCTTCTCGATGCGCGGAAGATCTTCGGGAGTAAAAGGTTCATCCTTGGCGAAATCGTAATAAAAACCATTCTCGATGACCGGCCCGATGGTCACCTGGGTGCCTGGAAAAAGTTCCTGAACTGCCTCGGCCATCACATGGGCCGCGTCATGACGGATCAATTCGAGCGCACGCGGATCATCGCGCGTCAGAATCTCCACAGTGCCATTGGTTACCGGTTCAGACAAATCACGCAGCTCATTGTCGATGACAATGGCGACGGCCTTCTTCGCCAATGATTTGGATATGCTCTCCGCTACGTCGCGACCGCTGGTTTCAGCGGCATATTCGCGGCTCGAGCCATCAGGAAATTTCAGGGATACACTATCAGCCAATGGTTTTACTCCTGTCCAGTCCCGCCTACGGTTGCGGGTGGTTGATCTTGGTTATGGGCGCCCAACAGACAAAGGCTCAGGTGATCCGGCATGGGCCGAGACATTCAGGTCTGTTGTGTTGGACGGCGCGGGCCTTTTAGCGTGTGAGAGCGCCCAATGCAACGTTCACATGGTGCGTCATGATGTCGATTGGAAATAACGCCACGGCAGATACCAGTGCATGCGCATGGTCTGTCTTTGCGGAACCGGATCAAATCCATGCGTTCCACCGGGCCCACACCGGATTACCCGAAAGAATGTCATCCAGCCTCCTGCCCACAATCCGTGCCGGGCAATGGCCTCGTAACCATATTCGGAACAGGTTGGCAAATGCCGACAGGAATTGCCGATAAAGCCCGAAAGCGTCAACTGATAGGCTCTGATGACGAGCATCCCGAAAAGTCTGCCCGGTGTTTTGCGGAACGGACCGTTGTAGTTGCGCCCCTGTGAGACCTTTTTGGGCGCTTCCCGATGGGCCTTGTCTTCACTGCACATGGTGCGACTCAGGCCGCCGCGCCGGCTGCGCGCCGCTCTTCTATCTGGTTGATGGCATCGACCACTGCGTCGAAGGTCAGCAAGGTAGAGGCATGACGGGCCTTGTAGTCCCGCACCGGCTCCAGAAACTTCAGATCGGTAAAACGACCCGTCGGCGCTGGTCCGTTCTCCTTGAGCATCGCGATCATCTGCTCCCGAACAGCACGCAATTCTCCGATGGAAGCACCGATGATATGGCTTGCCATGATGGAAGACGAAGCCTGTCCCAAGGCGCAGGCTTTGACTTCATGGGCGAAGTCGCTGACCCGGTCACCGTCAAGTTTCAACCATATTGTGACGGTTGACCCACAAAGTTTGGAATGGGCGCGGGCACTGGCATCCGCATCATCCAATGTCCCGATAAGGGGAATATTCCCTGCAAATTCAAGGATTTTGGCATTGTAGACGTCGTCAATCATTCACCGGCCCCGGTCAATCAGTGTGCTCACAAACCAGCAAAATTTAAATACGACATGCAGACGTCGCCATTTTGTTGGCAATTATCTCTTCTATACCCTATTTTGTTATCAGGTAACACCATTGCAAGTGGTCACTTGCCGCAATGATGAGGATACCGTGCCCTTTGGGCCCCGGAACCTTGCCAAAGAACCCGTACCCGGTTAGTTCCGTGTTTCGGCCATTGGCGGATGGTCCGAATGATTAAAGCTGCACGCGTGCAGCCGCGGAGAAACAGATTATGGACGCCATTTTAAAGAATTTCCGAAATGGAACAGCCGATGGCAAGAGCCATGGCGACGATACCAGCAATGAAAATCTGGCAACACCGCGCCCTTCTGAAGAAGAGGCAAGAGCAGCGGTTGAGCTGCTGCTGCGGTGGATCGGCGATGACCCGGCCCGTGAGGGGCTGCGCGATACACCAGCGCGCGTCGCCAAGGCATACCACGATCTTTTCTCCGGATATGACCAATCTGCCGAGAAAATCCTTGGCCGGACCTTCGAGGAAGTGTCCGGCTATGATGATCTGGTGCTGGTCAAGGATATACCTTTCTATTCCCACTGCGAGCATCACATGGTGCCGATTGTCGGCAAGGCGCATGTCGGATACCTGCCGAATGGCAAGGTCCTCGGCCTGTCCAAGATAGCCCGCGTCGTTGATATTTTCGGTCGCCGTCTGCAAACCCAGGAAGCACTGACGGCGCAGATCGCCAATGCCATTGATACGACATTGAAACCACGCGGCGTAGCGGTGATGATTGAGGCCGAACACATGTGCATGGTCATGCGCGGTGTGCAGAAACTGGGATCGACCACATTGACATCGACCTTCACCGGTGAATTCAAGACGATCCCTGAAGAACAGGCGCGCTTCATTTCGATGCTGCGCATGCGCAACTGATACGATGACCAGAGACCTGGATCTGTCAAACCCGTTTGAACCGGCACCACAGGATCATGTGGCACTGGAAGAATCATCGGTTCTGACACCGCGCTTCGATGCAAACGGACTGGTGACGGCCGTTGTGACCGATGCCGGTGACGGCACATTGCTGATGGTCGCTCACATGAACAGCGAGGCGCTGGCGTTGACGCTGTCGACCGGCATTGCGCATTATTACAGTCGCTCACGCGCCGCCCTTTGGAAAAAGGGAGAAACGTCCGGCAACGTGCAAACCGTGCACGAAGTGCGCACCGATTGCGATCAGGATGCGATCTGGCTGAAGGTTCATGTGGCCGGGCATGATGCAACCTGTCACACCGGCCGCAGGAGTTGTTTTTACCGCCGTATCGAACTGCAGAATGGAAAGGCGCGCCTCGTCACGGATGAAGATGCGCCTCGGTTCGATCCGTCAACCGTGTACTGACGAGCGGAATTTTCAACACTGCTTCAAGACCCCATTGTTTGGGCAGGCAGCAACGTTGGACTGCTTTAACATGGCCCCCTGCAATTCATGATAAATTATAGGCTGCATGGCAAAAATGCATTGCTTGAAGCAAGTCAAGGGCCCTAAATGTCTGGTCACTGTGCTTGATTATGATTTGATGTTTTTGCCACCGCTACTCAGGAGATGACGGCCGTGTTGCTCAAAACCCCGCAAACGAAAATTGCTCTTGCCCTGGGTGGTGGTGCAGCACGCGGATGGTCTCATATTGGCGTGCTGCGTGCACTCGATGAGGACGGCATCGAGATTGGGATGATTGCCGGAACCTCGATTGGTGCGCTGGTTGGTGGTTGTTATCTGGCCGGAAAGCTGGATGAACTGGAAGATTTTGCCCGCAGTCTGACCATGCGCCGCATGGTCGGCTTTCTCGATTTTGTCATCGGTGGTGGCGGTCTGCTGGGTGGCATGCGCCTGAGCAAACGCATGCGCGAGCACCTGTCCGACATCCAGATTGAAGACCTTGATCGTCCCTTCACGGCTGTCGCAACGGAAATTTCCACGGGCCATGAAGTCTGGATCCATAGCGGATCACTCAGCACTGCAATCCATGCGTCCTATGCCCTGCCCGGCATATTCCAGCCGGTTGATTGTAACGGCAGGACATTGGTGGATGGCGCGCTCGTCAATCCGGTCCCGGTATCGGTCTGCCGTGCCCATGAGGCGCCGCTGGTCATTGCCGTCAATCTTCACTACGACCTTTACGGGCGCTCCGCAGTGGTCAAACACTCGGCCTCGAAAAAACCCCATGACCCGGCCGCGCAATCTGTTCCCGATCCGGATGATCGGACAACCCGTCTTGGTGTTGCCAATGTGATGGTGGAGGCTTTCAATATCATTCAGGACAGGATTTCCCGGGCACGGCTTGCGGGTGATCCACCCGATTTGCTTCTCATGCCGCGCCTGTCGGATATCGGCCTGTCCGAATTTCACCGGGCCAGCGAAGCCATCGACCGGGGATATGAAGAGACGAAATCGAAGCTCAGTGAGATCCGAAGGCTTCGTGAGGTTTTGCTCTAATACACAAACAGCCCGACCAACAGAGCGGCTTCTGCGACCAACACGCCCACGATGATGCGCTGTCCGAATATCAGGAATGCAATGAACCCCACCAGGGTTGCAACAATGCGCAAGCCCATCGGCGTCGCCGCCAGAGCGCCTGATGGAAACAGGATCAGCCGTGACACGACAGCGGCAACCAGCGCCGTTGCAACGGCCCGCACCCAGATCAAAACGACTGAATCCTCGGCAATGCGGTTTCCCAGAAGAACGCCCAGCCAGCGCCAGATATCTGTTGCCAGCCAGCCAGCGACTGCAATGAAAACAAAGGGCCACAGCGTTTCGATGGTCACGCGCAGATCCTCGGGCAACACACACACATGACAAAGCAATAGAGGGTCATGGAGCCACCTTGTCCTTTCGCCACTTGATGATCAGTCTTTCCAGCCCGAAGGCGATTGTTCCACCGACAAGACCGGCAAGGAGCAGTCCCAAATCGGCACTGAAAGAATGAAAGACGGGGCCCAGAACAAGACCAACAATCAGCGCCAGATAGACTTCCAGACTGCGCGCCGATGACCAGATGGAGGTCAGAAAATAGATCGGCGTGAGGAAAAACAGAGCGCCGACAAGCAGCGCCGGCAGATAACTGACAACGCTGTATAAAGTCGCGACCAAAACGATATTGGCACTGGTCAGGGTCAATGCAAATCCGGCAAAGAAGGCCAGACGGCCTTCCCGCGGCACGAGGTGAAGCCGTTCCATGGTGAAAACCCAGGCCGTCACCGCGACAAAATGTGACAACACAAGCAACAGCCAGGTCGGGGTGGATTTCGTCCGGATTTCAGGAACAAACGCCGCGACCATGGGCATCAGCCGCATGGATGACAATGTGACGGCAATCGCGGCAGCAGGCAGCGAAGCGCCCGCCAGCATGGCGCCGACAAGCACCAATTGAGCCGGCAGCGCCCAGACAATGGCGGTCATGAAGACCGTTTGAGACAGGGGAATGCCGGATTCATAAGCAAAACCGCAAAACCCGACGAAGGCGCCCATCAAAACAAGCGCCGGGGCCGAAATGATGCCACGCATTCCCTTAAGGAACCATGGCCACTGCCTGAAGGATGAGTCTTCCATGCAGCCTTGTTAGTTCGGTTCTAGAAAGGTGTGAAGTCTTTTGCGTCTGTGGATGCGAAAAGAAAGAGCTTCAACGCACACAATCAAATGATCCGGTCTCTGTGCATTCCACGACGGGCACCGAACCGTGACGTCCAAAACAGGCACCGGAAATTTCAAATAGCGACCGCCCTGATCATGGGCGATCGCTGCATTCTATGGATAACAGCCTATTTGCGCGGTACCTTTGGCACGGCGCTGCCGCGTTTCTTGGCAACGGGCGCTTCTGTAGCGGGCTTCCCGTTGTCTTTTCCACCGTCAAATTGCGGATCTGCCGCCGCCTTTTCCGCAGCAGCCACTTTGGCCTTCGCCCGGGAGACAGGCGCCTTGCGCTTGGCCGCCGGTGCCTTTTTGCGTGGTCTTGGCTGGGGGTTGTCGGGCAAGGCCTCAAGCTTCAGGCTATCCTGGCCATCAGCATTCTTTTCGACGGTGACTTTGACAGTGCCACCCTTTTTCAGTTTGCCGAACAGCACTTCATCAGCGAGCTGCTTCTTGATGTGCTCTTGAATAACCCGCCCCAAAGGACGCGCACCCATGCGTTCATCATAGCCCTTTTCGGCCAGCCAGGAGATCGCCTGTTTGGACAGATCGAAGGTGACGCCGCGTTCTGCCAATTGTGCCTCAAGCTGCATGACAAATTTCTGCACCACCTGATGGATGACCGGCGTCGGCAGCGAGCCGAAGGCGATGATCGCATCAAGCCGGTTGCGGAATTCCGGTGTGAACATGCGATTGATCGCCTCGACGTCATCGCCCTCACGTTTTGTGGATCCGAAGCCAATGGCATTCTTGGCCATATCGGAAGCTCCGGCATTGGTTGTCATGATCAAAATGACATTGCGGAAATCAATCTGCTTGCCATTGTGATCTGTCAGTTTGCCGTGATCCATCACCTGCAGCAGAATATTGAAAAGGTCCGGGTGGGCCTTTTCGATTTCGTCGAGCAGCAATACGCAATGGGGATGCTGGTCGACACCATCAGTCAGCAATCCGCCCTGATCAAAGCCGACATATCCAGGAGGCGCACCGAGCAGGCGCGATACCGTATGGCGCTCCATATATTCCGACATGTCGAAACGCAGCAGTTCTACGCCAAGAGAACTGGCCAATTGGCGGGCAACTTCGGTTTTACCAACACCCGTCGGACCGGAGAAAAGATAGCTGCCGATCGGTTTGTCGGGTTCGCGCAATCCGGCCCGTGCAAGCTTGATCGCCGAGGTCAGGGCTTCGATGGCCTGATCCTGCCCGTAAACGACCGACTTCAGTTGCTTGCTGAGATTGGCAAGAACCTGCTTGTCATCTTTGGATACGGTCTTGGCCGGAATACGGGCCATCGTTGCGATGGTGGCCTCGATTTCCTTTTCGGTGATTGTCTTGCGACGCTTGCTTTCTTCCAGCAACATCTGTGAGGCGCCTGTCTCATCAATCACGTCAATGGCCTTGTCAGGCAATTTGCGATCACTGATGTAGCGTGCCGACAATTCCACAGCCGAGGTAATGGCCTGATCGCTGTATTTGACCTTGTGATAATCCTCGTAATAGGGCTTGAGCCCTGTCAGAATTTTCACCGCATCATCGATGCTCGGCTCATTGACATCAATCTTCTGGAACCGGCGCACGAGTGCCCGATCTTTCTCGAAAAACTGCCGGTATTCCTTGTAGGTCGTGGAACCAATACACCGTATGGCACCTGACGAGAGAGCGGGTTTCAAAAGGTTCGACGCATCCATGGCACCGCCGGATGTCGCCCCTGCCCCGATAACCGTATGGATCTCATCAATGAACAGAACGGAGCCGGGCAGCTCCTCCAGTTCTTTCACGACCTGTTTGAGCCGTTCTTCAAAATCACCCCGATAACGCGTACCGGCAAGCAGAGAGCCCATATCAAGCGAATAGATTGTTGCGTCCAGAAGCACCTCAGGCACGTCGCCCTTGACGATACGACGCGCAAGGCCTTCCGCAATCGCGGTTTTTCCGACACCCGGATCGCCGACGTAGAGCGGATTGTTCTTCGTGCGTCGGCAAAGAATCTGAATGGTACGGTTGACCTCCTGCTCACGTCCGATGAGCGGATCAACCTTGCCGTCCCTTGCCTTCTGATTCAGATCGACACAATAGGCACTCAATGCATCCTGATTTTTTGGCTTGCTGCCTTCATCACTCTCGGAGGGCGTTGAAGGCCCATCGGTTTCCGGCTCTTCGGCGCCACGCACCGGCCTGTTTTCCGAAACGCCGGGGCGCTTGGAAATACCGTGAGAGATGAAGTTTACGGCATCATAGCGGGTCATTTCCTGTTCCTGCAGGAAATAGGCCGCATGACTTTCCCGCTCGGCGAAAATGGCCACCAGCACATTGGCTCCGGTCACTTCATCGCGACCTGATGACTGCACATGGATGACCGCACGCTGAATGACGCGCTGAAAACCGGATGTGGGTTTCGAATCTTCGTCATAACCCGTGACAAGGTTGTGCAACTCATTGTCAATATATTCGGTTACAGTTGTGCGCAAACCATCCAGATTGACTCCGCAGGCGCGCATGACGGCAGCTGCATCGGCGTCATCCATCAGCGAAAGCAACAAATGTTCCAGAGTTGCATACTCATGATGACGATCATTGGCCAAAGTCAGGGCCTGGTGCAGCGCTTTCTCCAGGCTGTTAGAAAATGTCGGCACGATTATATCCTCATTTCTTTTCCATCACGCACTGCAATGGGTGCTGATTTTGCCGCGCAAAATCCATTACCTGCGTAACTTTGGTTTCAGCCACTTCATATGTAAAGACCCCACATTCACCAACACCGTGATTGTGAACATGCAGCATGATCTGCGTTGCCGCGTCTCGGTCTTTCTGGAAAAACTTCTCCAGAATATGAATGACAAACTCCATCGGCGTATAGTCGTCGTTCAATAGCAACACGCGATAAAGACTTGGCTTTTTCAGTTGCTTCTGAGTGCGTGTGATGATGGAGACGCCATTGCCTCTGCCGCCACCTTCACCTTCATCGTCGCCGTCCTTGCCTGCCCGTATAGGCTTCACTGCCATTATGTCTCTTGTCCTGTGCCCGCGGGACCACATTCGCATTCGAAGCAATCCCATTCGATTTTCACTCTACCCTAATCTAATATTTATTTGAGCATTTTTAAGCCCCCATCTGTGGCTCTCCACCAGTTCTGTTCATTCTACTGTAAATAGGGGGCAATTTTTTGCTGAACAGGGTGTGTAACGGCATTAACCGATTTGAAAGAAAAACAGATAGCACATCTGAAAGACAAAAACCCGACCGCTGTGAGCCGCCGGGTTTCGAATGCAAATGATGTAGAATGTCTTCAATCAAACGACGTGAAGCAAATGGCTCCCGGTCGTCAGATCAAATGAACAGTTTCAGGCGGTGGTTTTTCCCGCGTCTGCAACAAGCGCCGCAACGGCCTTGGGCATTGCTGCCTCATATGGCTTGATGGCGGTCTGGGTCACGTCGCTGTACATCTCACCCATTTTGGTTGCCTGTGAGACGAAACCCTCATAACTGGATTTTGCGTATTCGCTCTGAATTTCAAGCGCCTTTTCCACTGATTTGGCAGAAAAAAGCTGTTCCAGAACCGATGCATTGTCTTCATAGGACTTTTTTGAATACTCAGTTGCCTCGGTTGCCATTGCCTGCAAACCCTTGGCCAGATCGGTGTAACTCTTGAGCATATTCTCCATGGCATCCTTGCCCTGTTTGTTCGCATCATCAAAGGAAAACATCATGATATCCTGTCATTGGAGTGGAAATAGACATGCTTTTAATGATCGGGAACACGCCCTGATCTGCAACCCATACATTATATGCACCGCAACATAATGTCAAATATTTTGTGCAGCGCAGCAAATGCAGATGGCCATCAACTTGACGTATTTGAAAGATCTGAGAAACTTTTTGGAAACCATAAACGGATTGGTAACGCTGTTTGGGTAGTCTGCTGGAAAGCCCGTAACCTCTCATGAATTGGCCGGCAAAAAATCGTCTGCGTAGTGTTTAAAGATTGGACAGGTATAGTGTATCCAGTTTCGTCAGGTCCCAGCCTTTTGTCTTGCAAGACAAGCCTTTATGGCGCTTTCAAATATGTAATCGCGGTCGCGTTGTTGTTATCAGCCATGGCTGTCGGTGCCACCGCAAACCCCAAATATGCCGGAATCGTCATCGACGCCAAAACAGGTAAAACCCTTTACGCTAACAGCGCTGATTCGTTACGCTATCCAGCGTCGCTGACCAAAATGATGACTCTCTACATGGTTTTTGAAGCACTCGATAACGGCAGTCTTTCCAAAAAGACACGCATCTCCATTTCCAGAAATGCCGCCAATGAGCAGCCATCCAAAATCGGACTTCGTCCGGGGCAGACAATATCCGTTGAGCAGGGCATTTATGCACTTGTCACAAAATCTGCCAATGACGTTGCGACTGCATTGGGAGAGCATATCGGTGGCTCGGAAAGCGGTTTTGCCCGCAAGATGACGGCCAAGGCACATGCCCTCGGCATGAAAAGCACGACGTTTCGCAATGCCCATGGCCTTCCCAATTCAAGCCAGAAGACAACAGCGCGGGATATGGCGCGCCTGGGTCTGGCTCTGCGTGAACATTTCCCGCATTATTACAGCTATTTTTCAACCCGCTCCTTCAAATATGGCAAAGCCAGATATGGAAATCACAACCGGTTGCTTGGCGTGGTCAAAGGTGTTGACGGCATCAAGACCGGTTATACCCGCGCCTCGGGTTTCAATCTGGTGAGTTCCGTGCGGGCCGATGGCCGCAGTATCGTTGCCGTCGTCATGGGCGGGAACACCGGGTCCAGCCGCAACGAGCAAATGAAAAAGCTGATTGCCACCTACCTGCCGAAAGCCTCGCGCACCGGACGTGGAGACTTGATCGCACAGGCACCGGCGGCAACACGGATTGCCTTGCCTAAAATTGGACCCATCCCGAGTTTCCGGGACTTCAGTGAGGTGCGTGTTGCACTGGCCTATGCAAATCCAGAAAAGACCGCAGTTTTCCCCATCCCCCTGGATCGTCCGGTTATCGGCAGAAATGCTCTGATCGACAGCCTCAAGAAGCAGCGCGCAGTGGTCGCACCAGCGCCCCGCCCCAATACGCGTGACAATGCAGATACCAGCCTGACGGTCAACGATGCGATCGATCCGGTGGTAACCGCGAGTACAGGCCTTCCTTCTGGCTGGGTCGTTCAAATTGGTGCTGCAGCAACCCGCGAAGGGGCCGAAAAACTATTGGCAGAAGCGAAATCAAAGGCGGGTGGCATGATCAATGATGCTCAGGCATTCACGGCCATCACATCAAGCAACGGAGAACAGTTGCACCGTGCACGGTTTGCCGGCTTCTCCGGAAAATCTCATGCCTGGAAAGCATGTAAAGTACTGAAGAAAAGCGGATATGGCTGTTGGGCAACCCAACAGTGAATCCAACCAAGGACTTCAGAGGTGGATCAACCGAACCACCTCGCCCTCGAGTTTGTATAAGTGTATTGAGGAAGAGCTAATGACCACGCAGCAGAATATCTTTGGCCTGGTTAATACGGGCAGCCAAAAAGACCGAGCCCCCAGTGTCGGGATGCATACGCTTCATCAGGCGGCGATGCGCATCGCGGATCTCCGTCTCGGTAGCACCAGCCGAAAGACCAAGGATCTCGTAAGCTTCCTGCTTACTCATGGTGCCCGAAGCTGGCGCAGCACCCAACCCGTCGCCCGTGTGCGCATCAAAGTCGTCTCTCCAAGTGGGTATACGCCTGTCAAGATACGTCTCTAGCACCTGAACACTTTCCGGGTCGCTGTGCAGTTCGGCGTGCAGCGACAGGAGTTCCATTTCATCCATGGTATTGAGTTCGCGACCGTCGAACTGACCGGCAAGCACCAAGCCATTGATCTCACCGGTATCCAGGTCCAACTCCATTTCCAGCGCAGCCGTTCTGACATGTGATGTCTGATTGCTGCTGCGGCTGGCCCTCGAACTGGCCCGTGCACGTCCAAAAAGCGCTGCAGCGAGGCCGAACAGAGCAAACGATATGCCGCCGCGCCCGACAAGCATAAAGATGATTCCGGTACCGGCGAGCACTGCGGGCACGAGATAGCGTAAAACAGCGGCCACCCGCCGTGCATCCATCCGCACAAACAATGCCGCCAGAATGGCCAGCACGAAACCAACCAGAATAATATAAAACATGATAAGCACGATCAGCTGCCCTTTCCACCAGGAAGCTGCTCCAGCAGCATCTGGGACGCGTGACTCTTGTCATTTTGTAGTGCGCGCAGACCACCGGATGCATACACAGCCACAGCCCGCAGCAGATTGACCAAAGCGCTGGCCGCATTGCTGTCCAATCTCAGGTAGGCGCCACCCGATAGTCGTGCAATCTCGCGAAAACTTGTTTGCGCGGCAGGGTCTCCGCCTTCCTGGAACATGAAGCAGGGCACCCGCCGCATACCAAGTTCACCGGCCAACTGGCACAATCTGTCAACGTCTTCTTCCATGGCGTCGCCAATAAAAACCAGAGCACTGACAGGCTTGCGCTTGGACTCATCACGGGCATGTTTGAGGACCTTGGCAATCTGTGTCTGTCCGCCACGGCAATCTATGCGCAACATCAGGTCGCGCAATTGTCTGGTATCGTTAACCCAGCGAGAGGCCTGACATTCTCCAAAACCCCGAAAATACACCAGTTGCACATTCAGGCTTCCCACACGGCCCACAGCATTGAACATCTCGCTTTGCAGACCACAGGCCGCATCCCAGGTCGGTTGACGACTCATTGTTGCATCCAGCGCAAAGATCAACCGTCCGCTGTCCGAACCGGCGGCGACGCTGACGGAACGGGCTGCATTGAGAAACGCCGCAACATCCTTCTTTGATGATTGCGCAGAGCTGCTCTTGGCAACCGTACCGGAGCCACGGCTCCTTGTGATGTCCGACTTTGCCATGGAAAACTCCCTTCCATCACTTTGGCACAACTTCAGTTTCAACATACCAGTAACGTGAATCTAGTGCTTGCGCAGGCCAATTTGTACCAGTCGCCCGAAATGAGATAGCGGGCGAACGCCAAAACCCGAGAATTTGAACCGATCGCGATGATTCTCGCGACCTTACAGCAGTCCGAGATCCGCCAGTTCTCTGCGCAGATCAGGGGGCAGAGAAAATATGCCGCTTTTACGTGACGTCACGTCAGCGGGCGCATCACTTGAGGTCAGATAGCGCCAACCCTGAAATGCCCTGCGTGGTTGCCATTCCGTAAGGATCAATCGGGGTTCCATGACGATTTTGCATCGGGAAATGCCGGTCGCGTCGGTGAAAGGCCGAATCTCTACAATGAGCTGACGTACCTGGACATTGCCCTTGATGACCCAGTACAAAGAACCGCCATCCAGCAACTCGTCGACCCGCTTTGGCACCATGCGTGTTGTATGGAAACAGATCGCTTCCAGGCCGCGACTTTTCTTGTCGGCCAGACTGAAATCCATGGATGCTTGCAGGCTTTCGACCGCATCGACACCAACACATAATTTTACCAGATTAAGGGTCATGACACCGGGGTAAAGGGTTCGTTGCCTGCGTCAAGCTTATTCCTCGTGATGTCCACAAGTCGCTGCAACAGATCTGATGACAAAGTCTTGGATAAGGTCTGGCCACAAGTTCAGCCGCAGGGTAACAGGTTCGGCAGGCGATCCAGCCCTCATCAACAGGCAACAACATTGACCGCCAGCCCGCCCGTGCTTGTTTCCTTGTAACGCTCATTCATGTCCAGACCGGTCTGTCGCATGGTTTCAACGCAAGCATCCAAAGGAACGAAATGTTTGCCGTCGCCCTTGAGTGCCAGCGATGCTGCTGTAACCGCTTTGACAGCGCCCAGCGCATTTCGCTCTATGCAGGGCACCTGCACAAGGCCGGCAACCGGATCACAGGTCATGCCAAGATGATGTTCCAAAGCAATTTCAGCCGCATTTTCAATTTGTTCCGGCGTGCCGCCCATGACAGCAGCCAAACCGGCCGCGGCCATGGCTGATGCCGAACCCACCTCCCCCTGACAGCCGACTTCGGCGCCTGATATGGAGGCGTTCTGCTTGATGATACCGCCAATGGCAGCGGCCGTCAGCAGGAAAGCGTGTATGCCTTCCCGGTCCGCACCGTCTTGAAAGCGGGTGTAATAGCGCAGGGTCGCCGGTATGACGCCCGCGGCGCCATTGGTCGGCGCCGTAACGATGCGTCCACCGGATGCATTCTCCTCATTGACCGCCATGGCATAGACACACAGCCAGTCATTTGCCAGCAAGGGATTGATCTTGTTCTGCTTCCACTCTTCCTGCAGCCGATCGTGAATGGCACGCGCACGGCGGCGGACCTTGAGGCCACCAGGCAGGATGCCTTCACGCGACAGCCCATTGTCCATGCACTGAAGCATCGTAGCCCATATCCTGTCCAACCCCGCGTCCAGCGACGCATTTGTTTGGTGGATTTGTTCATTGGCGCGCTTCATGTCGGCAATCGACAATCCGGATTGACTGGCCATTTGCAACATTTCGTCGGCATTTTTGAAGGGATGGGGCACGTCAGGCGTTTGCACCGCATGCTGTTGGTCGTTCAATGTCTCTAGCTCCATATCCGAGACCACGAAGCCGCCGCCAATGGAATAATAGATCCGGCGCAGCAACAGGCGATCATCGGCATCATAGGCGCTGAATGTCATGCCATTGGCATGACCGGGCAAAGGGTTCTTCCTGTCAAAAATCAGGTCGACGTCGGGATCAAACACATAGGTCGGATGATCAACGGGCTGAACCGTCTTTGACCTTTCGACGGAGGCGATAATATCGTCCATTCGCGTTGTATCGACTGTTTCCGGGTCAAACCCCATCAGTCCCAGAACGATGGCCCGCCCCGTGCCATGACCAACGCCGGTAAAGGCAAGGGAGCCATGCAGGCTGACCTCAAGACGTTCGATGCGATACCCGGTGGGTTTCGGCCATGCGCCATGCAGAATTTCATTGAGAAACCGGCCGGCGGCCACCATCGGCCCCATTGTGTGGGAACTTGATGGGCCAATGCCAATCTTGAAGACGTCAAAAACGGAAAGAAACATTGAATTGGTCATCCATATGCAACAGATTGCTATGGCAGTGTAGACCCGCTGATATTCAATTTGCACCATTGAACCGACATAAAGCATGGCGGCTGCGACAGGGTTGATCAACCGGCAGCGTTAACAGCGAACCTGTTCAAATGCCGCCCAGCATCTGTTCAAAAAAAAACAGCGCACGAAACACGCACGCTGTTTTAAAATTCTTGTTTTGTAAATCCGGCTCAGATCCCACCAAAGAGATAGATCAATGCCAGTAAGCCCACAAAACCAATCACCGTACGGGCAGTTACGCCCCAACAGGACTTTTGGACTGTTTCTTCCATTTTGGCTCCGAGTGATGCTTGAACAAATCCACATGCGCTTGTTGCTCGCTACATGGAGGCCGCCTTGTAACGGATCGTTAATACCTTCGCAACTGCAATATATGACCTTTTCATGACACAGGGCAGCGATCGGACCCTCTCTCGAGCTTTTTCAACCACTTACCACAGATCATTATAGACAAGATTTGTGCACAATTCCGCCTGAATTGAATTTTGCAGGCATAGGAACAGTCCTTTTGGTCTTTTCCGACTCAGCAAGGCATGACACATATGGGCATGAGTGAACTGGATATCATTGCCGCCGGCATCTGTTTGACAATCTGGTGCGTATTTTCCCTGATCGCCGATCGGGAATTTTCCGCATTGCCACCAAATCTTTCCCAGATCATGAATATTCACAGAGCCCGCTGGCTTGAGAACTGCCTGCGCCGTGATTTGAAAATGATTGACACCAGCATCATGACAGGACTGCAACAGGGAACAGGCTTTTTTGCATCGACGACTTTACTCGCCATTGGCGGCTGTTTCGCTCTGCTCGGCGCGACCGATCAGGTCCTTGGTGTCCTCTCCGGCCTTTCCTTTGATGTCCCCGCCGAACGGGAGGCCTTCGAATTGAAGGTTGCCGGATTGATTGTAATTTTCGCCTATTCATTCTTCAAGTTCGGCTGGGCCTACCGGCTTTTCAATTATTGCCTGATACTTGTTGGCGCAATACCCATGGTTGAAGACATCTCCCGACAGCCCGAGGAAGCCCATCTTTCTGTCCAAAGAGCCGTCACCATCAACATCATCGCCGGAAAACACTTCAATGCCGGTTTTCGCGGCATTTTCATCTCGCTGAGCTATATTGGCTGGTTCATCGGGCCGATCGTACTTTTGTGCACAACATTGCTTGTGCTCATTGTTCTCATACGAAGGCAATATTTTTCATCAGCGCGCAAGGCCGTGCTCAAAGGTATCGAGATTTGACACCGAAGCATTTCGCGGCTGGCAGTTGTTTGAGGCTCATCAAATTCCCAGACAGCCTTGCTCTGCCGCAGCAGGGGTGTTCAAGCCTGCAGGTCCCTGTGCAGATCAGAACACGACATAGATTCGAAAAGGTAGACCGGTGACCAGAATTCAACGCGCAACCATTCCTGATCTGATTCTGGTGGCGCTGACAGCGCTGGTCTGGGCATCCGGATTTATTGCCATCAAAGTGGCTGTTCCGGAAACCGGCGCATACTGGCTTGCGGCAATGCGTGTATCGATCGGGCTGCTTGTTCTGCTTCCCTACGCACTATGGAAAGGCATCCTCCTGCCCACCTCCACACGCATGTGGATTTTGGTCCTTGGGATGTCTCTGGTAAATGTTGTCCTGCCCTTTTTGCTGATCTCCTGGGCGGAACTGTCGATCGATGCCGGCGTTACCTCGTTGTTGATGGGAACCGGACCGTTTCTGGCATTGGTCGGCAGCCACATTTTCACCACCGATGACAAGCTGACCGGAACCAAGTTTCTGGGCGTGGTTCTGGGGTTCACTGGCGTGCTCACCATCGTCGGCTTCGATGTCCTTTACGGTCTTGGCAGTGCCAACCTCCTGGCGCAGGCCGCCTGCTTTCTTGGCTCGGTTTGCTACGCGACAGCTGGTCTTCTCGTCAGGAAGATCGAGTTGCCACCCGGCCGCCTGGCTTTTCTGGCTCTGGCGGTTTCGAGCATGCTGTTGATACCCTTGGCCCTCTTCCACGATGGCCCGCCGCCGACGGACATGTCGCAAAATGCCCTGCTGGCCTTAATTTATCTGGGGGTTATCCCGACCGGATTTGCCTATCTTCTGCGCTTCCACCTGATCCGGAAAATAGGCTATTCGACCTTTGCCATGGGTCTCAACCTGATACCGGTTTTCGGGGTCTTTCTGGGCGTATGGTTGCTCGATGAACCACTTTCCTGGCGCATACTTATCGCTTTGGCCCTCGTCGTTTGCGGCCTTTATGCTGCCCAGTTCAAACGCGCTGAAACCCGGACGGAGCCCGATGCAAATGATTGACCTGCCACCAACAGGCCAACCCCCGGCCCGCATTGCGGCAATCGACGTTGCAAGAGGTGGCGCTCTGGTTGCCATGGCCATCTATCACTTCACCTGGGATCTGGAGTTTTTTGGCTATGTTCCGGCAGCCATGACAGCGGAAGGCGGGTGGAAGCTGTTTGCCCGTTCCATTGCCGGCAGCTTCCTGTTTCTGGTGGGTGTCAGCCTGGTACTGGCGCACGGCAAGACGATTCGCTGGAATGTCTTCGCCAAACGTCTGGCCATGGTTGCAGTCGCCGCCCTGGCCATTACGGCTGCGAGTTGGTGGTTCACGCCGGACAATTACATCTTCTTTGGCATTCTGCACAGCATTGTGGTTTCCAGTCTCCTTGGATTGCTCTTCCTGAGGCTCCCGCTCCCTTTGACCCTGGCCATCGGCCTGGCAGTCATTCTTTCCAGACCCTATCTGCTCAATCCGATATTCAACCACGATTTCCTCTTGTGGTTGGGACTGTCGACAGTGCCCGCGCATTCCAATGATTTTGTTCCACTTTTTCCCTGGTTTGGACCGGTTCTCCTGGGCATCGCAACAGGAAAATTGGGTGTGCAATTCGATCTGATTGACAGGCTTGCGTCACTTTATCGCGGCACAGATATCGTCGGCAGGACACTTTCACTGGCCGGCCGCCACAGTCTTGCCGTTTACTTGATTCATCAACCCATACTCATTGGAATCGTCTATCTGGCCAGCCTGATCATACCGGCGCCACCTTCCGATCCCATTGCAGAATTTTCTCGCAGTTGCGTGCGTACTTGCGTAAAGGAAAATGAGGAAAATTTTTGCAGCAGATTCTGCCGATGTACCTTGAATGAACTGGTCGACAGAGATCTTCTCGGGACACTGATGACACAGGGTCAATCGGGAAAACCGGTCGAAGGCGTTCAGGAGATTGTGCAGTCGTGTACCGTATCGTCGCTGCCGCGTGTTGATTGACTGTGCACCTTTATTTTGGTGTCAGGCCACGCGCATTGAAGGAAAATGAAATCGAATGAACGCATACAAGGCAAAACCCAACGACTGGCCCTGGCCGCCCATCATCGCAGGCGCTGCCATCCTTCTGTCCATCCTGGCAGGTATGCTGATAAGGCTTGAACTTCCCGGAACGGCACTTGCCAGATTTGCCGGCAGTCTGCTGATCATCTCGGCCATCAGCCTGGACATCTGGTCGATGATGACATTGCACGCATCACAAACAACCATCCTGCCCAATCGAAAATCGTCCCACCTGGTGACAACGGGGCCTTTCGGCTACAGCCGCAACCCCATTTATGCCGGCAATGCCATGCTGCTGTTTGGTCTCGGGTTGCTGACCACGAATGGCTGGTTCGCCGTGTTTGCCGTAGGCGCCATGATCGGCACCCATGTGTTGGCCATCCGCCGCGAGGAACTGCATCTTCTGGCTATTTTCGGCGCCGAATACGAAGCCTATTGTAACCGCGTAAGGCGTTGGGTTTAGAGCGCTTCAGCAACGCAGTTCAATCAACTGCCGACACGCAGTTCCGCAAGACGGGCCAGGCACGCTTCGTCGACATGATCGAGTTCGGACAGCGTGTCTTCAATGTCCTGACGCTTCTGATTGAGCTGCTTGCGCTTTTCGGCAACGCGCGTCATCATCAGTTGCAACTGACCCAGCTCGCCTGGAGGGCCCTTGTAGATTTCGATGATCTCGCGGATTTCATTGATGGTGAATCCAAGCCGCCGGCCGCGCAGAATTTCCTTTATCAGGTGACGGTCAGCCGATCGGAAAAGGCGGGTGCGTCCTCGCCGTTCCGGATGGATAAGACCTTCGTCCTCATAAAAACGCAAGGTGCGTGTGGAAACGCCGAATTCACGGGTTAATTCGGTAATTGTAAAATATTTATGCACGTCGCTTCCCGCCGATTCATTCGCAAACGACACTGACTTTCTTTTACGTAAAAGTCAATTTTTTGAATGTGCCATCAGGCAAGCAACATTGATTTTATATCATTGGCGTCTTTGTCACAACGCCACCCCGATCAATCCGAACCACCAGCCGGCAAGGCCGAGAAACGCAAAAAAGCCGACAATATCCGTGACTGTCGTCACAAAAACCGCCGAAGCGATGGCCGGATCGACACCCAGTTTATCAAGCAGAAGCGGCAGCAATATTCCGGCCATGCCGGCAGCCAGCATATTGATGATCATCGCCGATCCGATCACCAGCCCCAACTCGCCACTGCCAAACCAGGCAAATGTCAAAACAGCAACAAATCCGGCAAATACAATACCATTGAGCAGGCCGACAATGACTTCACGGCGGATGACCCGTCCGGCGTTGTAGATATCGATATCCTTGGTTGCCAGGGCGCGCACCGTAACCGTCAGGGTCTGCGTACCGGCATTGCCCCCCATCGAAGCGACGATGGGCATCAGCACCGCAAGGGCGACCATCTGCTCGATCGTGGCATCGAACAATCCAATGACTGCGGACGCCATGATTGCAGTCACCAGATTGACAAGCAGCCATGGAAAACGCGATCGAACGGTCGAAACCACATCGTCTGACAATTCTTCATCGCCGACACCACCCAGACGCTTGATATCTTCATCGGCTTCTTCTTGGATGACATCGACCACATCATCAATTGTCAGAACACCGACCAGGCGATCATTTTCATCAACAACAGCAGCGGACAGAAGGTCATATTGCCCTATCAGCTGCGCTGCTTCTTCCTGATCCATATCGACAGATATCTGCCTTTTTGTATCATGCATGATGCTTTCAATTTTCGTCTCCCGACTGCTGCGCAAAATGCGGTCAAGGTCAACGGCGCCAAGCAACTTGAAAGTCGGATCTATGACAAAAATTTGCGCAAAGGAATCAGGAAGGTCTTCATCTTCACGCATATAGTCAATCGTCTGGCCAATGCTCCAGAAAGGTGGCACGGCGACAAATTCGGTCTGCATGCGCCGACCAGCTGTTTCCTCTGGATAGTCCAGCGACCGACGCAGACGAATACGCTCGGTGAAAGGAAGTTTAGCCAGAATTTCCTTCTGGTCTTCCTCGTCCAGGTCCTCAAGGATGTAGACGGCGTCATCGGAATTGAGATCACCAAGACCTTCGGCAATCTTGTCATTGGGCAGATCTTCGAAAATTTCGAGACGAATGGCCTCATCAACTTCGGTCAGCGCGGAAAAATCAAAGTCATCACCGACAAGACTGATCAGGGCATTTCTCTGCTCGGACTGCAGTGATTCAATCAGATCGCCAAGTTCGGATTGGTGAAGCGTGGATACCTGCTCTTTCAGAAAGAGAATATCGCGATCCGCAATGGCGGCACCGATACGGGCCAGGTAATCGCCACGGATGACCCCTTCGTCATCATATAATTCCTGACCGCCGTGTGCTGTGTCCCCGACTGCCGAATAATCGTTGTGATCTGTCATGTTATCCGAATCCGAAACGCTGCACTCCGATGGATGCAACCTTAGAGCAAGTCACACTCAAGCTAAATCATTTGATTCAAGAAACGCGCTGGAATCCCTTGATTCCGGCAGTTTTTCACACCGCCAAAAGCCTGAGGAAGATCCATCTGATTACCATGAAAAATATGGCAGATGCAGGACGCTCAATCTGATTGCAACAAAATACGTCCAAACAGATCCCGATCGACATTGCCACCGGACAGAACCACGACGATTGTTTTACCGGCAAATTGCGCGCTTTGCTGCGTTGCCGCGGCAAAGCCAACCGAACCACCCGGCTCGACCACAAGTTTCATTCGCTCGAACAGCTGGATCATGGCGTCTTTGACCTCACGATCAGAGACCGCAAAGCCGCCGGCGACAAGGCGCCTGATGATCTCGATGGTGATGACCCCCGGCTGTGGCGTGACGATGGAATCGCAAATGGTTCGGACGGTCACATCCGCCATTTCTCTTTTGTCAGAGACGATTGACCGTATGACGTCATCATAGCCCTGCGGCTCACCGCACCAGATTTTCGCATCGGGCAATGTTGCAGCAAGACCAAGTGCCAGACCGGATAGAAGACCACCGCCACCCGCCGGGCAGAAGATCGCGTCGACCTCAATGCCCATCTGTGCTGTCTGTTGCGCAATCTCCAATCCAATCGTGCCCTGCCCCGATATAACGTCAATGTCGTCAAACGGCGGCACAAGCACCGAGCCGCTCTCCTCCACCAGACGTTGCGCGATCGCTGCCCTGTCCTCACTGTTGCGTTCATACAGAACGATCTGCGCTCCATAGCCCCGTGTATTGTCTATTTTGATCTGCGGTGCGTCGCTCGGCATGATGATGGTTGCTTTCGCACCAAGCAGACCGGCCGCTGCAGCAACGCCCTGTGCGTGATTGCCGGACGAATAGGCAACGACACCGTTTTTCCGGGCATCCTCGGCAAATCTGGACAATTTCGTGTAGGCACCGCGAAACTTGAATGAGCCGGTTCGCTGCAGGCATTCCGCCTTGAACAGACACCGCAATCCGAGGGCATCATTGATCTGCCAGGATTCCAGCAATGGTGTTTTGACCGCCAAACCATCCAGACGATGGGCGGCATCTTCTATCAGGTCAATATTGATCGGAAGGTCCATGTTTTCATCCCACCAGATGTTTTGAAAAAAGCGAAACCGGGACTGCAAGGTCAGGCTTGTGCAGCCTCGGCTACAAGATGAAGAAGCACGGCATCTGCCGTGGAGGGGCTGCAAGCCATCGGAAGATCATAGACAATTGCAAGACGCGTCAATGCCTTTACGTCCACGTCATGGGGCATCGGAGACAGGGGATCAACAAAAAATATCAGCGCATCCAGAGCACCCTCGGCAATCAGGGCGCCGATCTGCTGATCGCCCCCCAGAGGACCGCTCTTGACGGAACGAACCGACAAATGCGGATGGGCCTTGCTGATGCGTTGCCCCGTTGTTCCAGTCGCCACAATCGTCATATTTTCAAGATGATCGACATGTCTGCCAACCCAGGCGACCAAAAGGTCCTTGCGCGCATCATGCGCGATCAATGCCAGTCTGTTTTTCAGCATCATGTTTACCCTTGCAGAATGATCGGCTGAGCCCGAGATGGAAAAAACAATTTAACCCCAATTCACGGCGATCAAACATCATAACAATGACAAGTCGTTCGACAGGGGCTATGAGCCATGGCCATGGCAAATATCTTGCCTCAATCAAATCAGTCCAATGTCGCCAGGAAGCCCAAAGTGAGCCAGTCAGCCGTTCCAGACGCTCCGCGTTTCACCATGTTCATCAATGCCAGTCCCGTTGCCGTCTATTCGGTGCTGGCGGACATTGAACATCGACCGCAAATACTCAGGTCTGTGAAACGGACAACAACACTGACGCCACTGCCGGTCGGCAAGGGCACGGTCTTTGTGGAGCAAAATGTCTCGATTTTCCAGAGTTTCCAAAAACAATTCCACATTGGTGCATTTTCTCCACCGGATAGAATTGAATTGACCCGCAAAAAAATGGGGTGCCAGCTGCGCGCAGATATCAAGCTGCGTCAGGATAACGACGGGACGCGTCTCACGACAACGGTGACGTCTCCAAATTCAGGCTGTGCGGGATCGATCGCCCGTTGGTTCGCGCGGCACTGGGCCGGCGAACTTGAACAGCAATTGAACGATATCAAGCGCTATGTGGAACCGCGCGCCAATCCGGCATGGCAGGCA
>TARA_R110000751_G_scaffold105046_3_pt1 | contig 42219 bp, 37 predicted proteins | sample TARA_R110000751 | Tara Oceans TARA_R110000751 (sample SAMEA4398001) | marine metagenome | biome: Polar Biome; feature: [MES] marine water layer (ENVO:01000295) within the mesopelagic zone...; material: water (ENVO:00002006), including particulate matter (ENVO:01000060) such... | reverse complement strand
AATTAGTTGCTGAAACACGCAACGAAATCATACACAAACACGTTGTATGCAATTTGAAAAAACATTGTGATAGAGAATTTAAACGACTTACATAACTTACTCTTTAAGGAATTAAATTTAACTTTTCACGAATTGGAAAACTCTAATTTGATGTCTGAATTAAATCCAGATTTATTGGATTACGCAATGAATTTTGGTTCATCAATTCCTAAAAACAATCATCAAGACCACTTAGAAATTCAACAAAACAGAACTAACTCTGAATTGACTAATTTTATTTCTGAAAACTCTGGAAATTGGAATATTGCTGTGCACAAAAAAACGAACGAATTGTATACCAATGAACATTGGCTTTACACAGAAAGTAATTTATCTGATTATAGAAAATTGAATTTTGGAATAGAAGAATGTCTAATAAGTTTTAGTTTACAAGAATTATACTTTGCTTTTTGTGAAAACGAGATTGAAGTCAAATCAGAATTAAACTTAATACCTATTTGGACTGACAAAAGATATAGCAGTAAAGAAAGAACTCATAGTTTTCTTTATGACTCGGAATTTAAAGCTTTGAAGTTCATTCATAGTGAAAACAACTTCGAAAAAATTGCCTTTATTGAATAGTATTTATGAATAAAAACTGCATACAACACCGCATATAATTTATTGCTAGTTCTAACCTACTCACAAAAATCCTCTCGAATTTTCTATTCGGTTTTTATTTATTAAATTAGATTCTCAAACACATAAAAGACCATAATACAATCACGTTGTGATGCTTTTAAAAAATATTATGAATACACGATTATTACTTTTCATTTTTTCAATGATGTTTATATCATGTGCTGGAGTTAAAAAAAATATCGTTGCACCTGAAACGTATACAAAACTACTACCAGAATTAAATAAAATTAAAACCTCTGAAATTGGAAGCTTTGTTGTTTATAAAGAAAATGGGTATCAAAATGATGCTATTGAAATAGTAAAAACATTTAGTATTAAACCAGATGGCGTTTTAAAAGTAATTGAAAAAGGTCAAATATTTATCCATAAATATAATACCAATGATTATGATTTTTATGGAAGTGCTTCTAATTCAGAATTTGGCGTTGCAATTCCTATAAATGGGGAAAACCCATTGATTTACTTTAAAAGCATTATTGATGGCATTTACTCAACCGGAACTAATTATAATGAACTAACATTAATAAAACCAAAAGAACAAATAGACTACATTCACATTAAAGTAAGAACAAAGCATAAAGATTATTTTAAAAAAGAATTCATTTATAATGGTCGTGTTGGTAATGCACTTAAATTTATTTATCGCGAATATATAAATGATTATGCTAGACCTGCTTTTACGCAAGAAGTGCAGTATGATTTATCAGAGAATAAAATTATTGGTTTTCGTGGCATGCGCATTGAAATTATTAAAGCCACAAACACAACAATTGAATACAAAGTTTTAAATTATTTTGAAAAATAAAAACGTCGAGCAACAACCTGTATAATTTATTGTTAGCTCATAACCTACTTCTATAAATCCTCTCGGATTTTCTATTCGGTTTTTATTTGCTAAATTAGTTGCTTAACCACGCAACTAACTCATACACAAACACGTGAGCCTTCATTATGACCAACAACTAAATCAATGATAAAATTCTTTAGAAAAATCAGGCAAAAAATGCTGACTGAAAATAAATTTAGCAAATATTTGATTTATGCTATTGGCGAAATTATTCTTGTCACTATTGGAGTCCTTTTAGCCATTCAAGCTAACAACTATAATGAAAAACAAAAGGATAAAAAAAATATCAATAATATTTATGCAAGAATTAATACAGATATTGAAAACAATATAAATATTGCAAATAAACTAATTGCTGAATATAATGATATGGAGTATCTCTATCATAAAGTTCTAAATGATTCTATAAATTCAAATGATATAGGTCAAGGGTTAGAAAATCTTGCTACTGGATTTATTTTATATGAATTTGATAAAACAGGAATTGATCAATTAAAAAAATTACACTTACGAGATAGAAATTCGGTAGATATAATTCGGATTTACGATAGAGCTACCATACAAATTAAAGCATCAACGGAAATTATCGAATCCAGCGTTAGTAGAAACTTATTATTCTGGAGTGATAACTATCCTTGGTTTCCTGATTACGTAAAATTTAATATAAATAATCAAGCTAAAGATTATTTTGTAAATAGTCAAGATTATAAAAACAAAGTCTCATATTTTTACTTATGTGTTTATCAAAGCTATATCCCAACATTAGAAAATTTTATTTCTGAATTAAAAGCTTGGCAAAATAACATCGAAAATAACGAAGGCTAACACTATTTAACTTATAGCTAGTACTAGCCTACTTACTTAAACCCTCTCGGGTTTTCTATCTTTGATTTATTTACTAAATTAGTAGCCAATCCACGCAACTAACCATAAACTATTACAGTAACCAACAATAAAATCAAAACTCATGAAATACATATCTAATCGTAAAACAAAATTTGGATTCCAAAACGTAATGGTCATTCTAACCATTTTTACTATGCTACTATGCTTTTCTTGTAAAGAAGAATCTAACACGTTACAAACCACAGAAAGTGATTTAATGACAAAAATTAATGCTGTTCAGGAACAAGTGATGGCTCAAGGTAATATGTCAGAAGCAGAAGAACAGGCTTTACTAGGATTATGCAGTATAATCTCTCAAGAGGATGGTATGGCAGTCTATACGTCTGACGATAGTATCATTTTAAAAGATGTAGATAGCGCTCCAGTATTTAATGGTTGTGAAGGGCTTTCAAAAGAAGAAACAAGAGCATGTTTTGACGATAAAATAGCAACATTTATTAAACGTGAGTTTAACATGAAGGTCTCTAAAGATTTAAATCTTTCTGAACCTAAACAAGTCGATGTGTTTTTTATAATCGACGACTCTGGAAACCTGACTGGAATGAAAGTGAGAAATTGTGAAGTAACCATTCAAGCAGAAATCTTAAGAGTACTTAGAAAAATGCCTATAATGAAACCTGCTGTTCATAACGAAAAAAGTGTTTCTGTAATATGCTCCATAGTAGTAACATATGGTAATGAAATCAAAGTGGACGTGGTTTACATTCCTGAAAGACCAGAATAATCTTTCATTATTATTCTAAAAAAAACAATTGTAGCTGTAGTTAAAGACCATGGCTTGTCGCTAACTAAAGTTTAAAATTAAAACCAAAAAAACAATCAACTACCCAAACCAAAATGAAAATAAAAAACACCTTTACCCTAGTGCTACTTGTATTAACTGCAATGGTTACTCAAGCACAAATAACCAAAGACAAATCGTTAAATGTGCAACTAGGTTATGGTATTTCTGTACCTTATAACAGTATTACAGACGTTGCAGACAAAGGTGTTTTTGCACAAACCGAATTAGTACTTAAAGTAAAATCTTGGTTAGAGTTAAGACCTTACGCTGGTGTAATTATAACAAACTCTAATGGTAAGGATTTAAACAACAATCCTACCTTTGAGGTTTCCGAAACTAAAGCGTTTTTGCTTGGTGGTAAAGCCAGATTACGTGCGCCAATTCCGTGGGTTGCACCTTATCTTGAGCTAGGTATCGGAACATCCATAGGATCTTTTAAAACCTTAACTGCTTTTGACGCTGTGGACAAAGGTGGTATTATTTATCATATTCCGTTAGCGTTTGGTTTAGAACTAGGAAAAAACAACAATGTAGATTTAGGTTTTACTTATTTTTTTCAACCTTCGGTTAAACAATTTGCTGGTGCAATTGCTGTTGGTGTGACCTTTCCGCTTAATAATTAAAAGTGCAACACTCCTCAATAATAAAAAGTAAACCAAAATGAAACTCACCACTCCAAAATTAGTACTACACATAGTGCTTGTTTTAACAATCCTAATTGATTTAATCATAAATGGATTCCCTAAAAACGATAACGCTTATAAATCCATTGGATTAGTAGTTATACTTGTTGTTTTAAGTTACTTAATTTTTAAAAACATTCAATCTAGAGTCAAAAAAAAGACGCTAAAATCTTAGGATAGGATTGGGTTTTATAACAATCCGCTATTACAAACACCCAAAATTCAGCTTTAAAACATTTACAATTCCCTTAACATTTAAGCGCTTTAGGTGTTATAAAAAATAACTAACTTGTAACCAACAAACTTTACAACCAGTTATTATGACAACATTAAGCATGACGTCAAGGCTTTTTGCAGCACTATTTTTAGTGGCTACAATGGGTTTTGCACAAGACAAAACGGTTCCTGTTTTTGAAAATGGAGAAGCGCAAATTGTTGAAGGATTTAGCAACTACAAAGACTACATCAGACATGACCTTTGGGTACAAACTACATTTAACACAGATGGAGACGACACCTTAGATCGTGTGCACGTGTCTGTAACTAGACCAAAACAAACAGATACTGAAGGTTTAAAATTACCAGTAATATATGTAACTAGTCCTTATTTTGCTGGAGTTGCACCAGATGTTCCTGGTATTATGTGGAATGTAGAGCATGAGTTAGGTGAGTTACCAACCCAAGAGCGTGCACATCCTGAAGTAAAACGTTTAGGAGAGCGTCCAATTATATCAAATTCGCATATCTCTAAATGGGTACCTCGTGGTTATATTGTAGTACACTCGTCTTCTCCAGGTACTGGATTATCGCAAGGTAGTCCAACCGTTGGTGGACCAAACGAAGCTTTAGCACCTAAAGCAGTTATTGACTGGTTAAATGGTCGTGTTAAAGGATACACAACACCTGATGGTGATGAAGAGGTTAAAGCCTTTTGGTCTACAGGAAAAGTTGGTATGACAGGGACATCCTACAATGGTACGTTACCTTTAGCTGCAGCAACAACTGGAGTGGAAGGTTTAGAGGCTATTATCCCAATTGCACCTAATACCTCATCATATCACTACTACAGATCAAACGGTTTAGTGCGTCATCCTGGAGGTTATTTAGGTGAAGATATTGATGTGTTATATGACTTTATACATAGTGGTGACGAGAGCAAACGTCCTTACAACAACAAAACGGTTAGAGATACAGAAATGGCTAACGGAATGGACAGAAAAACAGGAGATTTAAACGACTTCTGGAATGATCGTGATTACCTAAACCAAATGGATGGTATGAAAGCTGCATTATTAATGTCTCATGGTTTTAACGACTGGAATGTAATGCCAGAACATAGTAACCGTATTTACCAAAAAGCTAAAGCAATGGGATTACCAACTCAAATTTACTACCACCAAAATGGACATGGAGGACCACCACCAATGACTATGATGAACCGTTGGTTTACACGCTATTTACATGGAGTAGAAAATGGTGTAGAAAACGATAAACAAGCTTGGATTGTTAGAGAAAACGATAAACGTGATCAACCAACTGCTTATGATGCTTATCCAAATCCAGAGGCTAAAGACGTGACTTTATATTTAAATAAAGGTGGTAACCAAATGGGAATGCTAACTACAAAAGCTAGCAAACGTCAAAAAACAGAAACGTTAGTAGACGATTTTACCATTTCTGGGAAAGACCATGCGCAAGCATCAAACTCGACACACAGATTATTATACGCAACACCAACTTTAAAACAAGATTTACATTTATCTGGAGAAAGTACTATTAGCATAAGCTTATCTAGTAGTAAACCTGCTGCTAATTTATCGGTTTGGTTAGTCTCGTTACCGTATACAGATGACGCCAAAGTATTAACAGATAATATTATTACACGTGGTTGGGCTGACCCTCAAAACTATAAGTCGTTAACCGAAAGTGAGCCTTTAAAACCTGGTCAATTTTATGACTTAACGTTTAAATTACAACCAGATGATCAAATTATTAAAGCTGGTCAGCAAATAGGATTAATTATATTTTCTAGCGATAAAGACTTTACAATCCATCCAAAACCTGGTACTGAGTTAACCGTAGATTTAGACAAAACTACAGTAACGTTACCTGTTGTTGGTGGTTTAGATGCTTTAAAAGCTGCAACTGAGTAATAATGACTATTGTTATTAACGCTATTGAAATCAATAAGGCCAACATCCTAAATTTATTATCTAAAGGCAAAAAGCTTCAAGCTATTAAAACCGTTAGAGAACAATTGGATGTTGGTCTTTATGAAAGTAAAATTATAGTCGAAAATTTAGAACAAAATCCTAATTTTTACGACGGAAGACCACACACGATTTCAACAGATTTCCCAGACATGGAAACCTTAGATACTGATCCTATTAAAACAACTAGTGGTCATATTATATCAGATACCTCAAGCAAATTTAAAGACACGGTAATTATCTTTTTACTCATAGCTATTGTGGTATTATTATTAATTCAATTTAGCAAGTAACCTTTTGTCCATAACCGAAAAACTATATCGCTTTTTAAACAACGAAACGGAAGAACGTGTTTGCAAAGACATTACTGAGCAAGCTTGTGAAGCAGTACCAAAAAACTATTTTTTACTGATTTTTAGTAGTGTTTTTACCAAATTAGGAGACACATTAAGCAATCCAAAAACGGTTTTAACATGGTTGATGAGTTATGTTAGTGCGCCTGTATATTTAATTAGTTTAATTGTACCAATTAGAGAATCAGGTTCTATGGTTCCGCAGGTATTTTTATCAAAATATGTCAAAAAACAACCTGTTAGAAAATGGATTTGGGTTTTAGGTTCCTTTTTACAATTTTTAGCAATTGCATCTATTGGTTTTATAGCTTTAAATTTTGAAGGTACAACTGCTGGATGGCTAATTATAATAGCTGTTATAATATTTAGTTTGTCCAGAAGTATTTGCTCGTTATCGTCAAAAGATGTGACTGGAAAAACCATTCCTAAAACAAGACGCGGAAAACTAAAAGGTTACACTGTATCTGTTTCTGGAATCTTAGTACTTGCTGCTGGATTGTTTATTTTATACCAATCTAAAAGCGAACAAACCATTACCTTTTATAGCTATTTAATCTTTTTTGCTTCGGCAATGTGGTTAATTGCTGCTGTAATTTATTCTAGAATTAAGGAGTTTCCGGAAGATACTGATGCTTCGGACAACGACAAAACGTCTTTTATTTCAAAATTAAAACTATTAAAAAAAGATGCGCATTTTAGAGATTTTGTAATCGCACGATCGCTATTATTATGTTCTGCTTTAACAGCACCTTACTATATATTATTAGCGCAAAAATACATTGGCAAGGAAGTTTATTTGCTTGGATTGTTTATTATAGCCAAAGGAATCGCATCCATTGTAAGCTCGCCAACTTGGGGAAAACTAGCGGACAAATCCAGTAAAAATGTGATGGCAATTGCTGTATTAATTGCGTCTGGATTAGGGATTATCTTATTTTTTATAATTACCTATTTTGATGCTGTTAGAAGTCTAGTTTGGTTATATCCTGTAGCTTTTTTTATTTTAGGAATTGCTCATGGAGGCGTCCGACTAGGTCGTAAAACTTACATTGTAGATATGGCTAAAGGCAACCAACGTACAGACTACGTTTCTGTTAGTAATACTGTTATTGGTGTAATTTTATTATTTACTGGTGGCTTAAGTGCTTTAGTATCGTCAATATCTATTGAAGGTGTGGTTTTAATTTTATCTTTATTCGGGATTTTAGGTGCTTACAAAAGCTACAAACTACCTGATGTTGAGTAATTTTAACTGCTTTTTAAAGGGTAAAATTTAATTCTATTCTTAGTTTTTTTTAAAACCGCTAAATTCTAATTAATTGAAGGTATATTTGCCTAATTAATATTACCTGTTTTACATTTAAATGTCAATTACATTACTCTCTTCTCCTTTACAAGGTTTTACGGATTTTAGATTCCGTAACGCGTTTCATCATTATTTTGGTGGTATCGATACGTTTTATGCACCTTATATTAGACTTAACGGAAAGCTAAAAATTAAGCAATCGTATCAATTAGATTTACAACCGGAAAATAACACGACTTTAAATGTGATTCCGCAAGTTATGACAAATGATGCTGACGAGTTTATGTTTGTCGTAAATTATGTCCAAAGTTTAGGTTATAAAGAGTTAAACTGGAATTTAGGCTGTCCTTATCCAATGGTTACTAAATCCGGAATGGGTTCTGGTTTAATATGTAATCCAACAAAAATTGACGAGATTTTAAAGCGTGCACATAACGAGAGCGACATAACGGTTTCCATGAAAATGAGAATGGGTTATGAACATGCTGCCGAAATTTTAGACACCTTCCCTATCCTAGATAGCTATCCACTAAAAAACATTGCGATACATGCCAGAATTGGCAAGCAATTATACAAAGGACCAGTAGATTTGGAAGCGTTTGAGCGTTGTATTACTGGCACAAAACACAAGTTATATTACAATGGTGATATTACGTCTGTAGAAAGTTTTAAAGCTATGGAAGCACGCTTCCCTAGTATTGATCATTTTATGATTGGTCGTGGACTAATTGCAGATCCGTTTTTACCAGGTATGATTAAAAATAACACCACAAAATATCCTAAAAACCGTTGGGAGATTTTTAGTCAGTTTCATGATACAATTTACCAACAATACGACGATTACCTTTCTGGTCCAACACCAATAAAAATGAAAATGTTAGGCTTTTGGGAGTTTTTCTCGCAGTCGTTTTCTAATCCTCAAAAAACTTATAAAGCCATTAAAAAAGCTAGTAATCCTGTAAAATACAAACAAGCAGTTGCTACTATTTTAAATAACGAAAAGTAGTTTTTCAATATTTACTCTATATTTACAAAAACCAACCAGAGTAATACCATGCAAAATAATTATAGATCCAAAGCTTTTAAAGCTTGGCTAGACAAACTACAACAAGAAAGTTGGCAGTTAGAATTAATTATTTCTGGGTTTTCTATTTATGGATTATCACAAGCTTTTGAACCCTTAGAGTTATATTTTAATATTTCTCAAAACGAAAGTAACTCGTATTTAACCACAATCTTAATGATTGCGCTTATCTCTTGTTCTATTTTACTATTTACATTATTACTTCATGTTATACTAAGAGGTTTATGGATTGGTGCCTTAGGATTGCGTTACGTCTCAGGAGATATAGACTATAAAAAATTAAATTACAGACCTAAATTTGATCGTTATTTACGTAAAAAAGTAGGCTCTTTTGATAAGTATATTGCAAAACTAGAGGATTATTGTAGTATCCTTTTTGCGGTTTCATTTCTGCTAATTTTTTACATACTATCCGTATTTATTGTTATTGGAAGTATTGTTGCAATTGCCTATCTGTTTCTTCGTAATCACGAAAATCAACACTTTTTGTTATTTGTAATAGGTATGGTATTATTGTTTTTTATACTTATTGGGATGCTTCTTACTTTTTTAGATTTTGTCACACAAGGCTATCTTAAAAAAAACAAATGGTTAGCAAAAATTTACTTTCCGTTTTATTGGGTATTTAGCTATTTAACGTTGTCGTTTTTATATCGTCCTTTGGTCCATAATTTTTTGGATAATCGTTTTGGTAAACGACTAAGTTTCACTTTAATTCCTATTTATTTTGTTATAATGCTACTAGCTTCCTATAATTATAATCGTTCCAACTATTTTTCAGCAGTGGATGATTCCAATAGTTTTACTGCTAATGCTAGTAATTATGACGAAAACATCACAGAAAAAGGCGTATTTATTTCAGATGCTTCTATTCCTTCTAAAATAATAAACACCAACTATTTACCTGTATTTTTAGAATACCAAAATGACATTGAAGACGTTATTTTTGAGTACAATAAATCCCTTAAACCAAAAGAGGATAAACGTGGCTTAAAATCGGATATTTTTACCTCTACCAATCAAATGATTGCAAAAAACAGCCGAGACCGTCTTAAAGCAGATTACATGCAAACGCTATCTAATATTTATAGTTTTAAAATAGACAGTTTAGATTATAATAATCCTGACTTTATTTATGCTAAACACAATAATAACCAACAGGGTTTTGAAACCGTTTTATCTTTAAAAAACATTACAGAAGGCAAACACGTGTTAACTATAAACAGACTTGTTAAAAAGGATAGTGCGTTTATTAAAACAACACTTTTAAATATCCCTTTTTGGTATTTTAATAGTAATTAAAGTTTATGGAAATCACGTCTACCAACATAGCAAAACCAACAACTATTGTCTGGAATGGAAAAACACAAACCACAGGAATTTATAAAAGCCCAACTCCAGCAGGTATTTATCTAGAAAAAGAAGACGTTAAAGGCGATGAGGTCTCTGACCGCAAACATCATGGTGGCATTTTTAAAGCCTGCTATTTATTTTCGGAAGACCATTATGCGTATTGGCAAAACTTATATCCAAATTTAGATTTTAATTACGGGATTTTTGGCGAAAACCTAACCGTTAAAGGCCTAGACGAAACTAAAATAACTGTTGGTGATATTTATAAAATTGGCACTGCTTTAGTGCAAGTCACGCAACCCAGAGAACCTTGTTTTAAATTAGGCATCCGTTTTGGTACGCAAACAATTCTTAAACAATTTATTAAGCATGCACGACCAGGAACTTACGTTCGTGTTTTGGAAGAAGGCTTGATAAAACCTGGAGATAAAATGATCTTGGTACAAGCTGCAACAGAGAGCTTAACCACAGCGCAATTATTCACCTTAATTTTTGCGAAACAAAAAGACCAATCTCAATTAGCTTTAATTATAAATAATGATGCGATTCCACTTAAAAAACGTCAAAAACTAGCTGCTTTTATAAAAAACTAATAGAACACAAAACCGATAAGCTACATTAACTTATCTTTGCTGCAATCTATTTTTAAAGCCATTTTTTTTGAAAGATCTTTTACTAATAACGCCTCCTTTTACGCAATTAAACACGCCTTATCCTGCAACTGCCTATTTAAAAGGATTTTTAAATACGATAGGTGTTTCTGCCTTTCAGATGGATTTAGGGATTGAGGTGATTTTAGAATTATTCAGTAAAAAAACATTTGAAAAACTTTTTGATTTAGCAATAGAAAACGATTCTATTTCAACTGAAAACTGTCAACGTATTTACACGTTAAAAGCAGATTATTTACAGCCTTTAGATGCTATAATTTTGTTTCTTCAAGGTAAAAATCAAACCTTAGCAAGACAAATATGCACCACAAATTTTCTACCTCAAGCGTCTAGATTTGAACAGCTAGAAGATATGGATTGGGCTTTTGGCGAAATGGGAATGCAGGATAAAGCCAAGCATTTAGCAACCTTATATCTTGAGGATTTATCGGATTTTATTATTGAGTGTATCGATCCTAATTTTGGTTTTAGCAGATATGCTGAGCGTTTAGGACAAAGTGCCAATGCGTTTGACGAGCTATACGATAGCTTACAAAATAAACCAACATTTATAGACAACCTAACGCTAGCCATTTTAGAAGATAAACTAAAAACGGTACAACCAAAGTTAATTTGTTTTTCGGTTCCCTTTCCAGGGAATTTATACAGTGCGTTTAGATGCGCACAATTTATAAAAGCCAATTATCCTGAAATTAAAATAGCAATTGGTGGAGGTTTTCCTAATACCGAATTACGTCAAGTAACAGACACACGTGTTTTTGACTTTTTTGACTTTATTACCTTAGATGATGGTGAACTGCCAATTGAGTTATTGCACCAAAACGTATGTCAACCTAACAACAATAAAAGTAATTCCGAAACCAATATAGAAAACAAAGACCAAAATAGTAATAACAACGGTCGTGCTGAGCGCAGTCGAAGTACTACAATAAACGTTGATCTCAATAGTAAAGAAAAACAATACAAACGCACCTTCCTTTTAGAAGATGGAAAAGTCGTTTATAAAAACAACACCACACGACCTGATTACAAACAACTACAAGTTGGCACACCAGATTACTCAGATTTATTATTAGAAGATTATATTTCGGTTATTGAAATTGCTAATCCAATGCACAGTTTATGGAGTGATGGACGTTGGAACAAACTAACTATGGCGCATGGTTGTTATTGGGGAAAATGTACCTTTTGTGACATATCTTTAGATTATATCAAGATTTACGAACCCATTGCTGCTGCACTTTTAGTAGACAGAATGGAACAGCTAATTGCACAAACAGGAGAAAACGGATTTCATTTTGTGGACGAAGCTGCTCCTCCTGCATTAATGAAAGCCTTAGCTTTAGAAATATTAAAGCGTCAATTAACCGTTACATGGTGGACCAACATCAGGTTTGAAAAAAACTTTACACAAGATTTATGTTACTTACTAAAAGCCTCAGGTTGTATTGCAGTCTCAGGAGGTTTAGAAGTAGCATCAGACAGACTATTAAAGCTAATTGATAAAGGTGTGACTGTGGAGCAAGTCGCACAAGTTACACGTAACTTTACACAAGCTAACATTATGGTACACTCCTATTTAATGTATGGTTACCCTACACAAACAGTACAAGAAACTGTTGATAGTTTGGAGATGGTCAGACAGTTGTTTGAGCTTGGTATTATACAATCCGGTTTTTGGCATCAATTTGCGTTAACAGCACACAGTCCTATTGGGTTAAATCCATCAGATTATGGTGTTACACCAAACTACAAGTCTATTACATTTGCAAATAATGATATTGATTTTACAGACAAAACTGGCATTGACCATAATATGTTTAGTTTCGGTTTAAAAAAATCGCTATTTAATTTTATGCATGGTATTGGCTTTGATATGGACTTACAAGAATGGTTTGATTTTGACATTCCGCAAAGTACAATTACACCTTATTACATTGAGGATTGCTTAAACACACCAGCTAGCTTAACAACTAAGCCAACTGCAAAAATAGTTTGGTTAGGTCATTTACCTTTAGTTAGAGAATACACAAAAACTAAAAAAGGGTTTGTAAATGAATTGTTGGAGCTAACGTTTCATGATAAAACGGATCGACTTCAAATTACAGTCAATAAGCCCGAAGGCGAATGGCTGCTAGATACGCTTGAAACCTTAAAACCAACCACAGGAAAAGCGCTTTCATTTTCAGCATTAAAACAAGATTTTGAGTCCCAATTTGAAGATTTTGAACTCTTTTGGTTTTCTAAACAAATGCAAAAATTAAAGGACTTTGGATTGCTTCAATTATAATTAACACAAGATTAATCTAGCCAATTCACATTAAAAACTACCTTTGCTTAAATGCAAAACAAGCTAAAGACACAGTTAAAAACAATCGAATTGTTCCTAAAAGGCTCAAGCTTTTACAGAGGCGTTGTGCTTACCATTGCTGCTGTATTACCTTTAGTAATCTTTAGTGCTATAGACTTATTTGTCTATGCACCTTCCATAGCTGTTGGTGCTTTTTTAAATGCGCCAAGTGATGTTCCTGGTAGTTTAAGACGTAAAATAAATGGGATACTAATTAGTATAGTACTAACCATGTTAGTGACGTTTATTATTTTTATTACTAAACCTGTTTTTGTCTTATTAATAGTTGCTATTGCAGTGTTAAGCTTTGCAATTAGTTTAATATCTGTTTATGGCTTTAGAGCCTCTTTAATATCATTTTCTGGATTATTATCTATTGTTTTAGCTTTAGCTATAAGTAAACCAAATCCTGCAGCTATTTTTTTACATATTGGTTTAATGGGAGTTGGAGGTTTATGGTATTTGTTTGTTTCACTGTTTTCTAAATGGATTGCTCCTAAAAAAGATGACGACCAATTACTATCAGATACCTTAGCTTTAACTGGTCAGTATTTAAAAATTAGAGGTAAACTTTTAACTAAATCCAATAAACGAGAAAAATATGCTAAAAAAGCACTTATCCTACAAACACAAATAAGTGAAAAGCATGAAACTTTAAGAGAACTACTACTGGAAGGCCGAAAACGTTCTGGACGTTCCTACTCCAATGAGAGACGCCTTTTAATTTTTATATCGCTTGTTGATATTTTTGAATTAGCATTAGCAAATACCTTAGATTATTCTAAAATAGATACGTTATTTGGTCTTCAAAAATCATACTTAACACCTTTTAAAGATTTAAATAAAGCACTAGGAAATCACCTTATTACTTTATCAGAACTTTTAATTAAAAAAGAAACACTTCCTGACTTTGATTCCATTTCTAAAATAACAGATAAAACCAACAGTGCTATTGAAGATTATGTAACAGAAATCACCTTACCAAAAGCTAGAGAAGGTGCAATAACACTAAGAAACCTTCAAGATTACCAAAAACAATTATTGCAAGAAGTTAAAGCAATTAGACGCGTTTTAAGTAAAGTTAAAGACAACACTAAAGCGTCTTTAAAAACACAGGATTCTAAACAATTTTTAACCTCTCAGGATTATAGACTAAATATTTTATGGCAACATTTTAGCTTAAAATCACCTATGTTACGACATGCGTTTAGGGTGAGTTTAGCTATGGTATTTGGTTTTTTATTAGGAAGCCTTTTTGATTTAAAAAACGCCTATTGGATTGTATTAACCATTGTGGTTATTATGAGACCTAATTATGGTTTAACTAAAGAGCGCTCTAAAAACCGAATTATAGGGACTATTATTGGAGCTATTATAGCAACAACTGTTGTATTAATTACTCAAAATACCGTAGTATATATGGTATTAGCTGTAATATCTTTAACCTTTGCCTTTTCACTAATCCAACAAAGTTATAAAGCTGGAGCTGCTTTTATTACACTTAATATTGTTTTTGTATATGCTTTAATTGATCCAAATGCTTTTGATGTCATCCAATACAGAGTAATTGATACTGTGATTGGAGCAACCATTGCTGTTTTAGCCAATTACCTATTGTTTCCTAGTTGGGAATATAAAAATTTAGATGCAGTTATAGTCAACGCCATTACATCTAACAGTAATTATTTAAAGGCTACTAAACAGTTATACCATAATAAAGAAGCTAAAAACTTGGATTATAAAATTTCTAGGAAAGAAGCCTTTTTAGCTATGAGTAATCTAAATGCAGCCTTTCAAAGATTAACACAAGATCCAAAATCTAAACAAAAAGAATCGGTTTTAATTTACGATATCGTTACTTTAAATCATACCATATTATCTGCTGTAGCGTCTATTGGTAGTTATATTTTAAATCATAAAACAACATCTGCTTCAGAAGAATTTGATACCATTATCGATGGTATTACAGATACTTTAAAACATGTGATTTTAAAATTAGAAAAAGATAAAACTATTCCTTTTACAGAAGTAGATGATGTAAATAAAGCACATCAAACGTTACAAAACAAATATGCTAATCTTTCTGAAAAACGAGATATAGACATACAAGCAGGTCAGACTGAGATTGATACTAACACCTTATTAGATCTTCAAGAAGCGCATTTAATAAGCAACCAATTACTATGGTTAAAATCGTTATCTGCTAATTTAATAAATGCAACGTCTAAATATAAATCTGTTTTTAATTAACTTGCTTAAGTAATTTAAAACTAAGCATTGAAAACGACTGTATCAGACCAAATACGTTTTATTAAACAAGCCTTTAAACCACACTTCGGAATTTTAGGCATTGGGTTTGCTATAATTTTATTTGGTGTTTTGTTTGCTTTTATAGGCTTTAAAGTTGAAAATGGTTTAGGGTTTATACTATTTGGAGGCCTTTTTATTGTGCTTAGCTTAGCCTTTATGCTATATACATTACCTTCTAGTTTTATGTATTATTATGAGCAAGCCGAAATAAAAAAATACGGTAGCTATACGACTGCTAAAGTTATAAATAAGCGTGTGGACGACTATTCGCATAGTAACTCCACGTTTAATGGAGGATCAAAAAAAACTATTGAAACCTACTTGTACGTTATCGCGTTTGAATTTAGTTATAACAATACCATTTATAATAGCGAATGTTTTTTTGAGCATAAATCTACTTTTGATGCTATTACAATACATTCAACATTACCTATTAAGTTTTTAAAAACTAATCCTCAAAATGTTACTTTACGTCGCAAAAAGCTAGCCAATCAATTAGGTATTACTGCTAAAATGTGTCAATAATCAACCAACTGTAATTTTGCTTCCTCTGTAAAAGACATGGTTTACTCACCCAAAAGGAGGATTAACTAAGTGTCGGTTTTATTACTTCTATTGTTACCATAGGTTTGTTATATAATAATGTATTAAACCTATAATCATGAAAAATCAAATAAATTTAAACATCACGACGCCTTGCAATCAAAATTATAATCAATTTACGCCTACACTTAAAGGTGGTTTTTGTAACGCTTGCACAAAAGAGGTTATCGATTTTACTGAAATGACTACTGAAGACATCGGTCTTTACTTCAACACTAAACAAACCACTAACGTCTGCGGAAGATTTAAAAACGCACAACTAACAACACTTTCTGTTAAAGCAAAAAAAAGTAAACTTAGTTTCATAAGCGCCATTGGATTAGCTTGTTTAGCCCTATTCTCTTTAACAACTGCAAAAGCACAAGACAATTTATCCAGAGTCAAAACTTCTAAAATAAAAATCAATCAAAATCAAGCCAATATTACTGTAAAAGGAACTGTATATGATAACGATGGTTTACCACTTCCTACCGCAAACGTTGTTTTACAAGGTACCACTGTAGGTGTTACAACAGATTTTGATGGACAATTTATTTTTCCTGAAAAGCTAAAAGAAGGTGATATTTTAGTGTTTAGCTATGTTGGTTATGACTCTAAAAAGATGGTTATTCAAAATCCAGACAGCATGTCTAACGTCCTTTTAAATGTAAGCTTAAGTAACGATTCTTATATTATGATGGGTAAAGTTGCTGTTAAATCAGTTTATTCGTCTAAAAAATAAAGTGTTTTAAAATGAAAAAACTAAGCCTACTTTTTTGTTTTTTGCTTTGCACCATAGTAACAGCTCAAATTACCGATTTTGATGACATCAATTTTACTAGAGCTGATAATATCGCTAAACGTCATAGCAACTTAGATTTAAAAAACCTTCCCTTACTTGCTCATAATTTAACTTTTAATTTACCTACTGAAGCAGAAAAATTTAGAGCAATATACACTTGGGTTTGCAGTAATATTAAAGGTGATTTAGCACAAGACAGTAAGGTTAGCAAAAACAGAAAAAAATTTCAAAAGGATAGTTTGGGCTATGTAAATTGGAATAATTCTTATAAAAATAAAGCCATAAAAAAACTATTAAAGCAAAATAAAACCATGTGTACAGGTTATGCTTATTTAATTAAAGAGTTGTGCTTTTTGGCTAATATAGAATGTGAAATAATTAATGGTTATGGACGTTCCACAACCACTAATGTAGATACCTTACAGTTAGTTAACCATTCTTGGAATGCAGTTAAGTTAAACGACAAATGGTATTTATGCGATGCTACTTGGTCTAGTGGTTATTTTATAAATGATGTCTTTATAAAAGACTATAATTTAGGTTACTTTTTAACTGAACCCATTCTATTTGCCAAAAACCATTATCCAATTAATAAAAAATGGTTACTGGATAGCACTTTAATAGCAAGTGATTATCAAGCATCTCCAATGGTTTATGGTAAAACGTTTACACATCAAATCATTCCTATTTACCCTTCAAATTTAAATACAACCATAAAAAGAAACGACGTTATAAATTTTAGCTTTAAAATGCCAGATGTCATTAATATTAAGGATGTCACATTGATAGAATATTCTGGTTTTAATGAAATTACTCGTGATTTAGAATACACAAAACAAGACAATGGTCAGATAACATTAGCTAGTACATTTAAAAATGAAGGCATTTTTGATGTGCACTTAAAATTTAAAAATGATATTATCTCCTCCTACACTATTCAAGTCCTAGAAAAGTAAAGACTCACGGTTGTGTAAATAAATATTAAGCCTTATTAAATGCTTGGAAAAAACTACCTTTGTAGCAAATCTTAATTCATGTCATTTAAAGACTTACAACTAAATAGACCTATTTTACGCGCAATTGCCGAAAAAGGATACGACAACCCAACGTTGGTACAAGAAAAAACAATTCCTGTGGTACTTAACAAAAAAGATGTTATTGTCTCTGCCCAAACTGGTACAGGAAAAACAGCTGCTTTTGCGTTACCTATTTTACAGTTATTATTTGACAAACAAGACGCGCCTAAAAAAGGAAGAAAAATTAAAGCATTAATTGTTAGTCCAACGCGTGAACTAGCAATACAAATTGCTGAGAATTTTGAAGCCTATGCGACTTACACTACCTTAAAAAGCGGAGTAATATTTGGTGGAGCGTCTATCGATCCACAAAAAGAAATACTTCGTGATGGTGTTGATATTTTAATTGCAACGCCAGGACGTTTATTGGATTTACACAAGCAAGACCTTGTCAATCTTGACTATGTCCAAACATTGGTGTTAGATGAAGCAGATTTAATGCTAGACATGGGTTTTATTGATGATGTCAAAAAAATTGAAAGGTTATGTCCTAAGACTAAACAAACCTTGTTATTTTCGGCAACGATACCTTATAAAGTAGAGCAATTAGCAACTACAATATTAAACCAGCCACAACGTATAGAGGTCGCTCAAAACAGTTCGACATCTAAAAATGTCAATCAATTACTATACTTTGTTCCTAAAAAAGACAAGATAGAATTAGGTTTACATTTACTACGAAACACTATAAACGGTAACATTATTATTTTTAGACGTACTAAATATGGTGTTGATAAATTAGAAAAAACGCTTCTTAAAAACGGTTATAAAGTGGACAGTATCCATGGTGACAAAAGTCAAACTGCAAGACAAGAAGCTTTAAATAAATTTAAGAAAAAAGAAGTCAATATATTAATTGCAACAGATGTTGCTGCACGTGGTATTGATATTGATAATTTAGATGCAGTAGTCAATTTTGACCTTCCTAACGTCCCAGAAACTTATGTCCACAGAATTGGTCGTACTGCTCGTGCTGGACAAACTGGTATGGCATATTCACTTTGTAGTGCAGACGAGAAACCTTACCTACTAGAGATACAAAAACTGATTCATTTACAATTAGATGTTATAGATGAGCATCCTTACCCACTAGCCCCAAAAGCAAAACCAATCATTCATAAATCTGCAAAAAAAGGGAGCAAACATAAAAAAGGACGTAAAAGTGAAGCGTCTAAAAAGAAGAAAAAACGTTGGTATTAATCATTATTAAATAGACTGTATGCACTCTAGATATTTCATTATTTTACTTTTAGTACTATTTACAATTAATAGTTTTAGTCAAACTACAATTATTGATAGTATTACAAAAAATGGCGTCTCGTTTGCAACAGTTTCATTTGGAAACGGAAATGGAATATTTGCTGATGACGATGGTAAATTTTTCTTCACTAAAAAGCTATATTCAGATATCGATTCGCTTTTCGTTTCAGCATTAGGATACAAAGACGTTAAGCTGGCTTCAAAAACACTAAAAGACACCCTTTATTTAACACCACAATCTGACCTTTTAGACGAGGTTATCGTTACTGCTAAACCTTCAGGAAAACACAAAGAAGTTATACTAAAACCAACATCACATGACGACTATTATAAATGTTGGTTACCAACTATTGAAAGTGAAATTGCTGTATTTTTCCCTAACACAGACAACAAACCAAAGCATGTCACTAAAGTGTTAATTCCTATTAAAACCGAAGCTAAAGATTGGGACAAAAGAGGTAAAAGTAATAAAGCAAAACGTCAATTTTCAACGTTATTTAGAGTACAGTTTTACGAGAACAATAATGGACGACCTGGAGATGTTTTAACCTACGAAAAAGTCATTTTTATTGCCACACAAGACACCAAACCTGTTTTTGAATTTGATGTGTCTGGATTTGATGTTTTTATTCCAAAAGATGGTATTTACATTTCCATACAAGTTTTAGGCTTTACAGACAAAAACGGAAAATTACTTCCAAATAAAAAATATCAAGAAGTTAAAACTAGACGTGGTATTGTAAAAGTATCAACAACCTTTAGACCTTTATTACCTTTTACAGACCAAATTTCTGAAAAAACTACCTTTGTAAAACGAGTTTTTCAAAACAATGGACAATGGGTGCTTTTTGATAAAAAAAACATTGATAACTCAAATCTTTTAAACGCTGGTTTAAACAATTATGGTATGGGTTTAAAAATGGAAGTTTATAAAGAGCAATAGCCTTTTTATTGCAATATTTTCATCTTACAAAAAGCTTATTCAGTTTTAATCAAAATTAGACTAATGTGTGTTGTCTATTCATAATTTTGTAGTATTTTTAGTATTCATTCTATTTTAAATGAAGGAGAGCAATCTATGACAGAAATCGATATTGAAAAAGAAAATGCAGACATTGCAAAAGCCTATAAGCAACTTTTAAAAGTTAGCTATCGCACATTGTCTACAGAGGACAAAAAACTAATCCGAAAAGCATTTGATGTCGCTGTTGAAGCACATCGTCCACAACGCAGAAAAAGCGGAGAAGCCTACATCTTCCATCCTATTGCTGTTGCCAAAATTGTTGCCCAACAAATTGGTCTAGATGCAACATCTATTGCTGCTGCGTTACTGCATGATGTGGTTGAGGATAACGAAAACTACAGTGTCAAAGATATTGAAGATTTATTTGGATCTACAGTAGCCAAAATTGTAGATGGTTTGACAAAAATTTCGTCTTTAAGTAAAGAAAAAGACATGGACGTGTCTTTACAAGCCGAAAATTTTAGAAAAATGCTACTGACTTTAAATGACGACGTTAGAGTTATCATTATAAAAATAGCAGATCGTTTGCACAATATGCAAACCATGGACAGTATGCGTCCTGATAAACAAGAAAAAATAGCATCCGAAACCTTATACATTTATGCTCCTTTAGCGCATAGAATTGGATTATATAATATTAAAACAGAATTAGAGGACTTAGGATTAAAGTACACTGCACCTGATACTTACAACAAAATTCTTAATAAAATTAAAGAAAGTAAGGAAGAACAAGATGCTTACATAACCGAATTTAATGATGTTATAAAAAAATCCTTAGACAAAGAAGGCTTAAACTACACTATAAAAGGACGACCTAAATCCATATTTTCTATTAAACGTAAAATGGACAAACAAGGCGTTACATTTGATGAGGTTTACGACAAATTTGCTGTCCGAATTATATACAAAAGTGATCGTGAAAACGAAAAATTTCTAGCCTGGAAAATTTACTCCATTGTAACCGACCATTTTAGACCTAACCCAACCCGATTACGTGATTGGATATCCTCTCCAAAATCTACTGGATATGAAGCCTTACACATTACTGTAATGGGACCAAAAGGACGATGGGTAGAAGTACAAGTACGTAGTGAACGTATGAATGAAATAGCCGAAAAAGGTTATGCTGCACACTATAAATATAAAAATGCCGAGGACAAAGAAGATAATTTAGACATGTGGATTAATCGTTTGCAGGAAGCCTTAGAAAATGCCTCTACCAATGCAGTCGATTTTGTAGAGCAGTTTAAACTTAACCTGTATTCCAAAGAAATTTTTGTATTTACACCCAAAGGAGAATTAAAATCTTTACCAAAAGGCGCAACACCTTTAGACTTTGCGTTTAGCATCCATACAGAAGTTGGTAAAAAAACTAGAGGCGCCAAAGTTAATGGAAAATTAGTGCCTTTAAGTCACGAATTAAGTAGTGGTGATCAAGTAGATATTATCACTTCAGAAAACGCAAAACCTAACCCTAACTGGCTAGATTACGCGACCACTGCAAGAGCTAGAGGTAAAATTAAATCGCTATTAAAAGAAGATACTAAAATAATAGCCGAAGAAGGAAAAGAAATTTTAAGACGAAAACTAAAACAACTTAAAATTACGCTTAATGAAAAATCGGTTAACGAAATGGTTAGCTATTTTCATTTAAAAACTAGTTTAGACTTATTTTATCGTGTCGGTACAGGTAATATTGACAACACGATGCTTAAGGAGTATGCTGCTTCACGTAGCAATGCTTTGATGAGTTTTTTCAAAAATAAAATTACCAGAAAACAAACTATATCTCCAGAAGAAGTTAATAAAGATGAAATTACTAATAAATATGACTTATTAGTCTTTGGTAAAGAAGAAGAAAAACTAGATTACAAATTAGCTAATTGTTGTAATCCAATTCCTGGAGACGCAGTATTTGGCTTTATTACCATAAACGATGGTATTAAAGTGCATAAAAAAAATTGCCCAAATGCGATAAGTTTACAATCTAATTATGCCTATCGTATCATTCAGGCAAGATGGATAGACTCGTCACAACAAGAGTTTGCTGCACAGATTATTTTATCTGGAATAGACAATTTAGGACTAGTTAATCACATTACTAAAGTCATCTCATCCAACATGCACGTCAACATGAACAGTATAAGTTTTCAGAGTGATGATGGTATTTTTAAAGGAAAAATAAATGTTATTGTACGTAACAAATCCATGCTTAAAAAGCTAATGGATAATCTTAAAAAGCTTAACGGTATAGACAAGGTAACTCGGGTTTAAATTAATGTTGTTAATAACTGTCTAATAACACTTAAAGTAAAGTCTAAGTTTTATGATTGCAACCTCAAAAAAAGATGTAAATTTGCTTGGTATTTATGAGCGCAAAAACAGATATAAAAAATCAAGAGATTGTAAAAAACGTATTCACTTCTTTTTTAGAAGCGAATGGTCATAGAAAAACACCAGAACGTTACGCTATACTTCAAGAAATCTATTCTAACGATGAACATTTTGATATAGAATCCCTATATCTAAACATGAAAAACAAGAAGTATCGTGTAAGTCGTGCTACGTTGTACAATACTATCGAGCTGCTTCTAGATTGCGGCTTAGTTAGAAAACACCAGTTTGGTAAAAATCAAGCACATTACGAAAAATCTTATTTTGATAAACAACATGACCATGTTATACTTCAAGATACAGGAGAAGTTATAGAATTTTGTGATCCAAGAATTCAGGCAATTAAAAAAACAATTGAGGAAGTCTTTGATATCGAAATTTCTAAGCACTCACTATATTTTTACGGAAATCGAAAAAAAAATAATAACAACACAACTAATTAAAAATGGCAGTAGATTTACTACTTGGTTTACAATGGGGAGATGAAGGCAAAGGAAAAATTGTCGACGTTTTAACTTCAAATTACAATATCATAGCACGTTTTCAAGGTGGTCCAAATGCAGGACATACTTTGAAATTTGACGGAATAAAACACGTACTACGTACTATACCTTCAGGAATTTTTCATAAAGATGCTATGAATGTTATTGGAAATGGTGTAGTAGTTGATCCAGTTGTTTTTATTAAAGAATTAGAGGGATTAGACCAATTTGATGTTGATTACAAAGCCAAACTAATTGTATCTAGAAAAGCACACTTAATTTTACCAACGCATCGTTTATTAGATGCAGCTAGTGAAGCCTCTAAAGGTAAAGCCAAAATTGGTTCTACTTTAAAAGGTATTGGTCCAACATACATGGATAAAACTGGTAGAAACGGTATTAGAGTTGGTGACCTAGAACTAGATAGCTGGAAAGAAAAATACAGAGCTTTAGCTAATAAGCACGAAGCTATGATCGCATTTTATAATGTTGATGTACAATACGATCTAGAAGAAATGGAAGTTGAATTTTTTGAGTCTATTGAAAAACTTAAAGAATTACAATTTATAGATAGCGAAGCCTATTTACACCAATCACTAAAAGATGGTAAAACTATTTTAGCAGAAGGTGCTCAAGGATCGCTTTTAGATATCGATTTTGGTACCTATCCATTTGTAACTTCAAGTAATACAACTGCAGCAGGAGCTTGTACTGGTTTAGGTATTGCACCAAACCAAATTAAAGAAGTCTTTGGTATTTTTAAAGCCTATACAACACGTGTAGGTTCTGGACCTTTTCCAACAGAGTTATTTGATAAAGATGGAGAAGAAATGGCTAGAGTTGGCCAAGAGTTTGGAGCAGTAACAGGTCGTGCTAGACGTTGTGGATGGTTAGACTTAGTGGCTTTAAAATACACTTGTCGCGTTAATGGTGTTACACAATTAATGATGATGAAAAGTGATGTTTTATCTGGTTTTGAAACTTTAAAGGTAGCAACTGCTTATAAATATAAAGGAGAAACGATTAAACATTTACCGTTTAACATAGAACCTGAAAATGTAGAACCTATATATACAGAGTTTAAAGGTTGGAGCGAAGACTTAACAGAAATGAGTGAAGCTTCTCAATTACCAAAAGCGCTAAATGATTATATCGCATTTTTAGAAGAAGAATTAGAAATTCCTATTAAAATAGTATCTGTTGGACCAGACAGAAAACAGACTATTTTTATGTAATTAAATAATAAAACATAATACCTAAAACCTCATATATTTTAAAATTTATGAGGTTTTTTATTTAAATTTAAAATTGAATAATACTTCCATCGAATGAACTTAGAAAAGTTAAACATCTTCAATATTCTTATAATTTCGGGTGTTATTCATGGTATTATTTTTAGTTTCATTCTATTTCTTCAAAAAAAACAAATTTTAAAACATACTTATTTTTTAGCCTTAACAGTTTTATTTTTATCACTTAGCAATCTACAATATTGGTTAATTGACATCTTAATAGTTAATTCTAAAATTGCTTTATTATTAACAACTATACCTTGGCAATGGTTAATAATGCCAGTGTTTTATTTATATGTATTCAATTTTGTAAAACAGAAAAAAGCGAAAACAAAACTAAAATTACTATTAGTACTACCCTTTCTAATTGTTCTTTCCTTAAACTTGATATTACAAATTTATTTTAACACAAACGTTTCTCAAAAAATTTCAATTCATGCAATAACCAATCAAGTATTCAATTTTTTATCTATTATTTATAATGTGATTATTATAATTTTCACTTTAAAAATGATCAAATCTTATGAAAAAGGTAACATTATTGTAAACACAAAAGTCTATCCAGAAACATTATGGTTAAAGCGACTTCTAAAAATTGGATTACTAATTTGTTTAGTATGGCTCATAACTATAATATTTTCAATATTAAATGAAAATGATAAAAATTACATCTTCTACCCTATGTGGATTTGTATATCATTCCTAATCTATTGGATTGGATATATAGGTTTAGCTAAATCAAAATTATTAATAGAACGGAAAAAATTAAAAGCAAATAAGAAAAGGGAAACTAAAATTAATAAGCCAATTAACAGCTCTAGCACATTTAATAAAATTGAAACAAAAATTATAACAGAACAACTTTATCTAAATCCAAACTTAAATTTAAGCTTACTATCAAACTTATTAGGTTTAAGCGAAGGTTATATTTCTCAACAAATAAATACAAATTCTGAAATCAATTTTAATGATTTTATAAATAAGCTTCGAATTGATAATGCTAAAGAAATCCTTGCTAATAAAGACTTTAATAATTACACTATTGAATCTATAGGTTTAGAGTCTGGTTTCAATTCTAAATCAAGCTTTTACGCTGCATTCAAAAAATTTACCAATCAAACACCTGTTCAGTATAAAAAAGATGTCCGAAATCTTTAACTTGTTTAATATTTTAAACACTAACTTATGAAATAGTGCATAGTTTTGTGTAATAAAACATAAAAACCATGAAACTTAAATATTTTATAATTAGTGTATTTTTCATTAACATCAGTTATTCACAATCCAATAAATCCAAAGATTGGACAAACGATGAAACTGCTTATTACAATACTTTCGAAAATTTAGCGAGATACACATACAAAAAAGACATAGATAGTATTTCAAAAGACACTCTTATTGAAAAGTATATTTACTTTGATTATGTTTTAAAAGATACTGTACAAGAAAGAAAACAAAAGAGAATAAAAAAACTTATACCTCTTTTTAGTTATTTTAAAAAAACACTTGATAGTCTGGGTATAGATAATATTGATGCTAAACCTATACGCTTTTATAAAAACCATAAAATTTATGAGCCTTTTGATGAAGATAAAACTCAGGTAAAAACGGTTGGAGGCAAAAAAATGTATACAGAAGATGTTAATGTATTTGCTTACTTCAGGAAGGAAGATCCAGAAAACCCATTAGGGACATTGTTATTTGAACCCACAACACATAAACTATTATCATGGGTTTTAATAAATCAAGGTGGTTACAGATATTTTTTACTTTTCAATATCTTATAATAAAATGTTTAACTAATTATCAAAACTCATAGGTTTTAAAAATCTGTGAGTTTTTTACAAATTAATCAACTCTCATCTTAAATAATTCCTAACAAACAATACCAAGTGCTTTAAATCGTTATTTTTGTGCCAAACAATAACATCTTGAAAATTAATAAACACATATATATTTTATTCTTAATGCTGACTATGCAATTAGGAATAGCACAGCAAAAAACCATCGAGATTAAAGACTCTGGTGCATTTGGTGATATTGACGAAGAAAACTTTCCAGGAGCAAGTATCCTAACCAGAAGTGATCAAGGTCAAGTCCATATTTACCATGATGGTATTGATATGTTTTGCGACAAAGCCATATTTTATGGTAAAGAAGATTTTGTTGAAGCCTACGGAAATGTTAACATGAAGCAAGGTGACACCATAAACTTAACGTCAAAATACGTGGAGTATTCTGGTAAAACACAATTAGCATTTGCAAGTGGTGATGTGGTATTGACAGATCCTCAATCTACCATAACATCTGATACGCTATACTTTAACAGAGCAAAACAAGAATCTTATTATAAATCTGGAGGTAAAGTTGTAAGGGACTCATCTGGGACGATTACAAGTCGTATTGGTCGTTATTATATGAATGACAAAAAATACCGTTTTGTAGATAGTGTCAAACTTGTCAATCCAGATTACGAGCTTAACACAAAAACCCTGGATTACTATTCTGATAATGGTCATGCCTACATGTATGGTCCTTCAACAATAGTTGGTGATAGTAGCAAAATTTACAGCGAACGTGGTTTTTACGACACCACAAACGACACTGGCTATTTTGTCCGAAACTCAAGAATAGACTACGATAATCGTGTCATTGTTGGTGACAGTTTACATTTTGACAGAAGACTAAATTTTGCCTCAGCAACTAATAATATAACCGTTACAGACACTATTAATAGTAGTATCATTAAAGGACATTATGCAGAAGTCTATCGTGCTAAAGACTCTGTGTTTATTACCAAACGCGCTTTAGCAATTACTATCCAAGAAAAAGATAGTATATACATGCATGCAGACACGTTGATGGTTACAGGTAAACCAGAACATCGTATTACTAGAGGCTATTACAATGGTAAGGTATATAAATCAGATATTAGTGCCAAAGCAGATTCGATTCATGCAGACCATAAAACAGGACTAACACAGTTAATCAATTTAAAACGATTAAATAAAGGCGATGCATTTTCGGCTGCAAGAAAACCAATACTCTGGAATCTGGACAATCAAATGACAGGTGATACGATTCATTTAAAATCAAATCCCAAAACCGAAAAATTAGATTCACTCATCGTTTTTTATAATGCTTTTTTAATTAGTAAGGACACGATTAGTAAAGACTCATACAATCAAATTTCTGGTAAACGTTTAATAGGAATGTTTGATGATGATAATCAAATCAAACAAGTAGATATACTTAAAAATGCAGAATCTATTAACTTTAGTAGAAATGATAAGCAAGAGTTAATTGGAATAGAAAAATCAAAATCTGCAGATATTATTATCTATTTTGAAGAAAAAGAAGTTGTTGAGCTTAGAAAACTTTTACAATTTGAAGGCAAGCTTTACACAGAAGAAGATTTACCATTAAACGCTAGAAAATTAAGAGGTTTTGATTGGCGTGATGATGAACGTCCAAAATCTGTTGAAGACTTATTTAAAGACGATCCACCATTTACATTACCTGTAATTAAAGGACTAGAACCTTATCAAGAAGGTGAAGAGTTTTTTGGTGAAGCCCTAATTGGACGTGTTAAAAAAGCAGACGACGAAGCTGAAAAGAAGAATTTAAACAAAAAAGACGAAGCTCCTAAAGCCTCAAGGAATGTTCCTAAAAAATTTCTAAATACAAATACTAATACTCCTGCTTTACAAAAAGCAACTTCAAAAAAACAAACAGTTAATCAAAAAGTACAATCTAAGACTGATCAGGATTAGGAGTTATGAAGGATAGATTTTTTAAACACCAAGCACAAACGTCTCCATATCCTTTAGCTCTAGAAATTTCTCATGCTAAAGGAAGCTATATTTACGACACTAATAACAAAGCCTATTTAGACTTTGTTGCAGGTGTATCTGCATGTACATTAGGACATAGCCACCCAAAAGTAGTTAATGCCATTAAACAACAAGCAGACAAATATTTGCATGTTATGGTTTATGGAGAATATGTCCAAAAGCCAGCAGTAGACTTATGTAAATTTATAGCAGATCACTTACCAGAACCTTTAACATCTACGTATTTAGTTAATTCTGGTACAGAAGCTATTGAAGGTGCTTTAAAATTAGCACGACGTGTTACTGGACGTAGTCAGATTATTGCAGCGCATAACGCCTATCATGGTAATACTTTAGGATCTTTAAGTTTAATGGACTTTGAAGAGCGAAAAGCACCTTTTAGACCATTACTGCCAGATATTAGTCACATTACGTTTAATTACCAACCACATTTTAAACATATCACTACAAAAACTGCTGCAGTAATAGTTGAAACCATTCAAGGTGGAGCTGGATTTATAGAGCCTAAAAACGATTATTTAGCCAAATTGAAAGCAAAATGTCAGGACGTTGGAGCGCTATTAATTTTAGACGAAATACAACCAGGAATTGGCAGAACAGGACAATTATTTGGTTTTCAAAATTATAATGTGGTTCCAGACATAGTCGTTACCGGAAAAGGATTAGCTGGTGGATTACCAATTGGTGCATTTACAGCGTCTAAGGCTCATATGGATGCCTTTCAGGATGGACCAAAGCTAAGCCATATTACAACTTTTGGTGGTAACCCATTAATTGCAGCTTCGGCTTTAGCCACATTACACGAAGTTACAAATAGTGACTTAATGTCACAAGCTTTAGAAAAAGAACAATTAATCAGGCAACACTTAAAACATCCTTTAATTACCGAAATTAGAGGTCGTGGTTTAATGTTAGCAGCCATAACTACTGCAGCAAACATCACTGACCAAGTGGTACTACAAGCGCAAAATCAAGGATTAATACTCTTTTGGTTGCTGTTTGAGCCAAAAGCAATACGTATAACACCACCTTTAACCATCAGTAATGAAGAAATTATTAAAGGGTGTGGCATTATTATTGACTTATTAAATAAAATAACGGACTCTAATTAAAGAGTAAGTCTCTTTCAATCAATCAAAAACACATCAAAACCCGTAATTGTTGATTACTTTGTTAAAAACAAAAGTGGCAAATGCCATTTAAAAAGTAATAGAACAGTACATTTATTACAATAGAAACACCTAAACAGTGCCTATGGAGTTTAGTCAAGAAGAACCAAATAAAGTATCGCTTAGCAGATTTGAATCGATGTTAAAAACAAACAATGTGTTGTTTTTTGACTCGGACGAATTTGAAAATATAATACACCATTACCTTAACCAAGGTAAAGTATCTTTAGCAAAAAAAGCTATTAAGTTAGGCTTAGAGCAACATCCTACATCTACTAATCTTAAATTATTTAAGGTAGAAATTTATGTGTTTGAAAATAAGCTAAAAGAAGCGAATCAGTTACTAGATGCCTTGTATGTATTAGAGCCATCAAACGAAGAAATATACATTCAAAAAGCTAATATATTATCTAAAGATGATAAGCATCAAGACGCGATTAAAGTTTTAAACATAGCTTTAGATTTAGCAGAAGAATCCTCAGAACTACATTCTTTAATAGGAATGGAATATCTATTTTTAGATAACTTTGAAGAAGCTAAACAGAGTTTTATGCGTTGTCTAGATGATGACATGGATGACTATTCTGCGTTATACAACATTATGTATTGCTTTGATTTTTTAAATGAAAATGATGAAGCAATCACCTTTTTAAATAGTTATTTAGATAAAAACCCATATTGTGAAGTTGCTTGGCACCAATTAGGTAAGCAATATTTTACTATAAAACAATACGAAAAATCTTTAAGTGCTTTTGAATTTGCAATTATCTCTGACGACACTTTTGTAGGTGCTTACATTGAAAAAGGTAGAGTCCTAGAAAAGTTAAAGCGTTATAACGAAGCAATCGAAAATTACGCAGTAACCCTAGAATTGGAAGACCCTACATCTTTTGCTTTATTAAGATTAGGACAATGTCATGAAAAACTAGGTCAGATAGATTTAGCAAAACAATATTATTATAAAACTGTTAAAGAAGACCCATTACTTGATAAGGGTTGGATAGCCATTACAAAGTTTTATAATAAACAAAAAAACTACCAAAAAGCATTATATTATATTAATAAAGCAATTAATATTAATGCAGACAATGCAGTATATTGGAAGTTATATGCACAAATAAACCACAGACTAAACTTTTTAGAAGAATCTGAACGTGGCTATAAGCGAGCATTAGAACTTGGAAATTATGAGTTAGCCTCTTGGTTACAACGAGCAGATATTTTAATTCAATTAGGAGAACCTGAAGCTGCTAGCTTAAACTTAATTCAGGCAGCAGAATTTTACCCAGAAGATGCAGAAATTGAATTTAGACTAGCTGGTATTTACTATGGTTTATTAGAAACTGAAAAAGGAAGCTACCACTTAAAAAACGGATTAACTTTTGACGAGGAACTAATATTTATTATAGAAGAAATTTTTCCAATGGTCTACCAATCTACGACCTTTAAAAACGCGTTAAAAAAGTTACATAAATCATAACATAAAATGATTTTTGCATACCTTTGGTTACCAACAAAACTCAAATTATGCAAAGACGCTTAAAAGATTACCTTGTTATTAGTTTAAAAGGAATTGCTATGGGAGCAGCAGATGCAGTTCCTGGAGTATCAGGAGGTACCATTGCGTTTATCTCTGGGATTTACGAAGAGTTAATTACAACTATAAGTGGTGTTAACCTATCATTAGTAAAGACTTTAAAAAAAGATGGTTTTTTTGCATTTTGGAAACAACTAAACGGTAACTTTCTTTTAGCGCTTTTAACAGGTATTATTATCAGTTTTGTTTCGTTTATGAGACTAGCAAAATACCTAATAGAACAACACCCAGTTTTAATATGGTCGTTCTTTTTTGGTTTAATTATAGCTAGTATCTTTTTTGTTGGTAAACAAATTAACAAATGGTCTGCTAAAACCATTATCGCATTAATTATTGGTACTATAGCTGCATTTTATATTACTAGTTTACCATCTTTAGCTAGTAATACCAACTCCTATTTTTTATTTATTGCTGGAGCCTTAGCAATTTGCGCTATGATTTTACCAGGTATTTCTGGTAGTTTTATATTAGTAATTTTAGGAGCATATAAAACATTAAGTGATGCTTTTCATGACTTTGATTTAAAAAAAATAGCTCTATTTGCAACTGGAGCAATTGTTGGTTTGCTTAGTTTTAGCCACGTATTAAAATGGCTATTCAAAAATTACCATAATACAACTCTAGCCATTCTAACCGGTTTTATTCTAGGTTCATTAAATAAAGTTTGGCCTTATAAAAAAACCATTTCGGTAATGGATGACGCTTCAGGATCTGTAGTCGATTTTATTGGACTTTCAGACTACCAAACGTTAAGTGTGTTTCAAAAAAACAGCTTAGATTTTGATAGCTACAAAACCGTTTTAGAGCAAAGTGTACTGCCATCAACCTATTCTCAAATTAACGCTAATACAGACGCTCAATTAGTTTTAGCAATTGGATTGATGATTGCAGGTTTTTTAACTATTTTTATTCTTGAAAAGGTAGGTAATAAAGCAAGCTAAATGCAAAACACACGCACATTTAAAGATAAACTATTTTTAATCTTAAAGGGATTAGGCATGGGAGCAGCTAATAAAGTTCCTGGTGTATCTGGTGGTGTCGTGGCATTTGTTGCAGGTTTTTACGAAGAGTTTATACACTCCTTACAAAAGGTAAATAGCACTGCTTTTAAATTACTTTTAAAAGGACGCTTTAAAGCGTTTTATCATTATATAAATGGACGTTTTTTAAGCTTACTGTTTTTTGGAATGATAGTAAGCTATTTTAGTATTTCAAAAATCCTAGACTATCTTATTACGCACTACCAACTCTATGTTTGGAGTGTCTTTTTCGGGATGATTATAGGTTCGATTTATTACATAAGTAAGGATTTTAAAGATTGGAAAACCACAACATATTTAGCTTTAATTATTGGTGCTGTTTTAGGAATAGGTATTAGTTTTCTAGATCCTGCTACAGAAAATGATAACCTAATATTTGTTTTTTTCTGCGGAATAATTAGTGTTTCAGGAATGACATTACCTGGCTTTTCAGGATCATTTATCTTAATTTTACTTGGCAATTACGTCTTACTATTAGTGGACTCTGTGAATGCTTTATTTGATACATTTTCTGAAGTATTAATAGGTGATTTTAGCTTTACTGAAAATATAGAACGTCTTAGGATGTTAAAAGTACTAGCAGTCTTTACATTAGGCTCTGTAGTTGGTTTGGTAACTTTTTCTCATGTATTAAATTACATTTTAAAACATTATAAAAATGTCACGTTAGCATCAATTATAGGTTTTATAGTAGGATCTTTAGGTGTTGTGTGGCCATTTAAACATACCATATTTAAAACAAAATCTACAGGCGAATTTTTAGTAGATTCTAGAGGTCAAAAAATAATTGAAAATTACGAACGTTACTTACCAGAACTTAATACCGAAACTATAATCGCATTATGCTACACCATAGTAGGAATAGCAATCGTATTAGCATTAGAAATATATGGACAAAAAACAAAGCAATCACATGCGTAACTATGGATTAATTGGTAAAGATATCTCCTACTCTTTCTCTCAAAACTATTTTTCAATAAAATTTAAAGACGAAAATATTACTGATGCTAAATACCAAAATTTTGACATTCAAAATATTGAAAATTTTAAATCAAACATACTAACAACAAAAGGATTATCTGGTCTTAATGTTACCATCCCTTATAAAGAAAGTATTATTCCCTTTTTAGATTCATTAGATAAAAAAGCAAAAAAAATTGGTGCAGTAAACACTATTAAATTCACTAAAAAAGGACGTCTTAAAGGCTACAATACAGATATTTATGGTTTCAAAAAAAGTATCAAACCACATATAAAAAAACATCATAAAAAAGCTTTAATTTTAGGTACAGGAGGAGCCAGCAAAGCAATTGCTTATGTTTTAAAACAACTAAACATTCAATTTCATTTTGTATCAAGACAGCAGTCAAAAGCAGTTAGTTATACCTATGATACGTTAACGGAAGCTATTATTAATGAGCATCAAATAATTATAAATTGCTCGCCTGTTGGGACGTTTCCTGATGTAAATGAAGCACCAAATATTCCATATGGTGGACTTTCTAAAAAACATGTTTTATTCGACTTAATTTATAATCCATCACAAACGGTTTTTTTAAAACATGGCAAAAACCATGGTGCGACTACTATAAATGGCTATGACATGTTAGTGTTTCAGGCTGAAAAATCTTGGAAAATCTGGAATAAAAATCTTTAAACTAAGAGTTAATCAACAAATTATTGGTAGTTTTTCAACTTGTCACTATCTTTAAAAGCTAAATACATAAATATCAACTAAAAACATTTTAAAAATGTCAGAGCTAGATAACCTGCAAAATGCAGATGGAACGAAAGAAAACACTGAAAACGTACAACCAGAAACACCACAAGAAGTAACTTCTAAAGTAGAAGATAACGATGATGTTTTAAATGAAATTGAAGATTCTAATGCAGAAGATGCTGAAGATGAAGGTAACGTTGACAGACATAACATTGAAGATAAAGATTACGAATCGCTTAATCTAGAGCAATTGGTTATCGAACTTGAGCGTTTGGTTAAAAACGAAAAAGTACAAGCTATTAAAAAACATGTAGATGCAATCAAAACAGAATTTGACAAGCAGTTTCATGAGCTTTTGGACGAGAAAAAAGAAGAGTTTTTAAGTAATGGTGGTAATGAGATTGACTTTAGATATCACACACCTATCCAACAAAGCTTTAAAGATAACTATAAAGATTACAGACAACGCTTAAGTGGTCACTACAAAAATATAGAACAAAACCACAAGCAAAATCTTACTAATCGATTAGACATCATAGAAGGTATTAAAGCATTAACAGAAGATGCTGAAGACTCTATGAACACTAAATACAAAAAGTTTAAAGAGTTACAAGACCAATGGAAAACTGCTGGTCCAATACCAAGAGATAAATATAACAACGCTTGGAATAGCTACCATTTTAATGTCGAACGTTTTTACGACCTACTACATTTAGACAGAGATTTGCGCGATAAAGATTTTGAACATAATTTAGAGCTTAAAACTAAAATTATCGAGCAAGCTGAAGCATTAGCTAATGATGAAAATACCAACAGAGCCTTTAGAGAACTTCAAAATTTACATAAGATTTGGAAAGAAGAACTTGGACCTGTAGCTAGAGAACATAGAGAACCAATTTGGGAACGCTTTAAAGAAGCGACTAAAAAAATTAACGCGAAGCGTCAAGATTACTTTAAAAATTTGGACACTGTTTATGAGCAAAACTTATTAAATAAACAGGCGATAATCACGCTTATTGAAGAAAAAGCAAGTGAAAAAATCACGAATCATAGTGGTTGGCAAAATAAAATTAAAGAAATTGAAGCCTTAAGAGAAGAGTTTTTCAAAGCAGGCAAAGTACCTGTTAAAGTTAACGAAGCAACTTGGGCTAAATTTAAAGAAGCTGTAAGAGGTTTTAATAGACGTAAAAACGAATTTTATAAAAGCTTAAAGAAAGACCAATACGATAATCTAGAGAAAAAACTAGAATTAATTAAAATTGCTGAAGACAATAAAGACAGTGAAGATTTTCAGGCAACAACGCAGTTGATGAAAAAAATTCAAGGCGATTGGAAACGTATTGGACATGTCCCTAGAAAAGATAGTGATAAAATATGGAAGCAATTTAAAAGTGCTTGCAACCACTATTTTGATCGTATTAAAGAACAACGAAATGCAGCTAGTGCTGAAGAGGAAGAGGCTTTTACACAAAAAGAAGCCTTACTATCTGAAGTTAAAAACTTGACTCTTTCTGGAGATCAAAAAACAGACTTAGCAACTATAAAAACACAAATTAATAGCTGGAAAACTTTAGGTCGTGTGCCACGTAATAAGAAACAAATAGAAAGTGACTTTAATGATACACTTGATGGATTATTTAAATCTTTGGACTTAAATAAAACGGAAGCCGAGTTGATAAAATTTGAAAACAAGTTAGATCAATTATCTTCTGGTGATGACAGTCGCGCTATTGACAATGAGCGTTTTTACATCCAGAAAAAAGTAGATGAAATTAAAGGTGAAATTATTCAACTTGAAAATAACTTACAATTTTTCTCAAATGTAAAATCAGATAATCCATTAGTTAAAGAAGTGCATAAAAACATTAAAAAGCATAAGGATGATTTACAATTATGGGATACAAAACTTAAAAAAATTAAAGGATTGTACAATTAAAAAAATCTAACTAATTTTAAAATTAAAGTTGCTATAAATATTACACATGTAATAGAATTAGCAACTTTTTTTGCTTTAGACACACTTACAAAAACTAATTCTACTTTAATAAATAATAACCTTGTACTTACTAAAGTATATGGTTTTAAATTAGTAAATTACTATTATGAAAATAAACCTTTTATCCTGCGACGCAATTAGACCTGATAAAAAAGGAATTGCTAATTGTATTGAAGCTATTGCAATAGATATTAATGCAGCACAAGCCTTTCAATTTACAGAAATCTTATTAGAAGGAGATCCTATCGATTTTGATGTGGATGACAAAAACTCAGGATCTGCGTTAAGAGCCTTGCGCAAACTGGATATAGATTATCAGATATTAGATTAAAAACATTAGTAATAAAGTATACCAATTATGACCTACGGTATTAACGCTAAATCCTTTGCCAATAAGGACGCTTCAATCACTATAAAAGAGACTGCAATACAATTTGGTACTACACCACAATCTAACGATACGCTTGCTAGTCCTGCTGATTTATTTTTAAGTGCTTTTGCTGCTTGTATTTTAAAAAATGTACAACGTTTTTCTGTTTTAATGAAATTTGAATACACTTCTGCAGACATTACAGTACAAGGAGTACGTCTAGACAAACCACCAAGAATGGATCAAATAGACTATCAATTAATAATAGATACTACAGATAAAAATCTAAACGTAAACTTGCTGAAAAAAAATATTGAAAAATTTGGTACCATTTATAATACGGTTAAATTAAGCTGCGATATAAACGGAACCGTTACGACAAAAGCATAAATCCATTAACAGACTACAATTCTAAGATTAACTTTATGTAAAGTAATACATAAATGAGATATAATTTATTTGAATGTTTAAATATTAATCGTAACATTGCAATGAATTAATTAATAATAGAAATTAATTTAAATATCAAAAAATATATTAGTCATATAATACAAACTGTTTTTTAAAATCAACTTACAATGAAGTCTAATACACAGCCTATGCTATTTGAAGACATAGAAAAAACAATTAAGCAATTAAGGCCAGATACCATTTCTGAATCACGAAAAGAAGTATTACAACCTTTAGCAGATTATATACAATCAAAGGTGAATAATAACCTAGAAATACGTATAAATTTTATTTGTACACATAATTCTAGACGCAGTCATTTATCGCAAATTTGGGCACAAACAATAGCCAGCTACTTTGCTATTAAAAACGTATTTTGTTACTCTGGTGGTACTGAAGCAACAGTAGTTTACCCTATGGTTATCAGAACATTAAACCAATCTGGGTTTAAAATAAATGCGCTATCAAACGATAAAAACCCAATTTATTCAATCAAATATTCTAATAACGAACATCCAATTATTGGTTTTTCAAAAACATTAGATGACGATTTTAATCCGCAATCACAATTTGCTGCAATTATGACTTGTAGTCAAGCAGATGGTGGTTGTCCATTTATTGCTGGTGCTGAGCAACGTATACCTATTACTTTTGAAGACCCAAAAGCATTTGATAACACACCACAACAAGAAGAAAAATACAACGAAAGAAGTTTGCAAATAGCTACTGAAATGTTATTTGTTTTCTCTCAAATAAAATCATAAAAATGGCTTCAAAAAAATTAAGTTTTCTAGATAAAAATCTAACGCTATGGATATTTGTAGCAATGATAATTGGTGTTGGACTTGGGTATTTTATACCAACCTTTCCAGATATTATAAATTCCTTTAGTAGTGGATCTACAAATTATCCAATTGCAATTGGTTTAATTTTAATGATGTATCCACCATTAGCAAAAGTTAATTACGCTTTATTACCAAAGGTTTTTAAAAACACTAAAATATTGTCAATTTCGCTTATTCTAAATTGGATTATTGGACCTGTTTTAATGTTTATTCTGGCTATTACATTTTTAAAAGACTATCCAGAATATATGGTTGGGTTAATTTTAATTGGTTTAGCACGATGTATTGCAATGGTCTTGGTTTGGAATGATCTTGCAGAAGGTAGTAGCGAGTATGGTGCAGGTTTAGTCGCTTTAAACAGTATTTTTCAAGTATTTGCTTATAGTTTTTACGCTTGGCTTTTTATAACCATATTACCTCCTTATTTTGGATTTGAAGGTGCTATCGTAGATATTTCAATAGGTACCATTGCAGAAAGTGTCGCTATATATTTAGGTATCCCTTTTCTTTTAGGGATTTTAAGCAGACAAATTTTAGTAAAATTAAAAGGTGAAGATTGGTATACTAATACATTTATACCAACAATATCTCCTATGACTTTAATTGCACTATTATTTACAATAGTCATTATGTTTTCGTTAAAAGGTGAGTTAATTGTAGAAATACCAATGGATGTTTTAATTATTGCAGTACCATTACTTATCTATTTTTTACTAATGTTTATTATCGGATTTTTCTTTACAAAAGCTTCTGGTGCAGAATATGATAAAACCGCTTCTGTTGCATTTACTGCTGCTGGTAATAATTTTGAATTAGCTATTGCTGTCGCTATTGCTGTTTTTGGACTTAATTCTGGACAAGCTTTTGCTGGTGTTATTGGTCCTTTAGTAGAAGTTCCTGCACTGATTTTATTAGTTAGAGTCTCGTTCTGGCTAAGAAAAAAATATTACGGAAATGCTACTTTGTAAAAGACTTAAACCATTATAAATAAACAATTATTGTATAGATAATTACAAGTAATAAAATAAAAAAAAGCACAATCTATAGATTGTGCTTTTTTAGTATAAAGTTAACCTTGTTAAAAACGTTTACTTTTTAGTAATCTCATTTAAAATCTACATTATAAAGTTCCAGTATTTTTGAGCAGAAAATATTTGCGTGTATTAATGAACTTTATCTTAACCTTTGTTCTGATACTGCATTAATTGCAAATTTGACTTTATCATTTTTTTCAACTAACTTCGTTTAACTTCGAATATAATTCATTGAAACGGAATCATATTCGCTATACTTTGGTAAACATTCATCAGAATTCGATTAATTCCTCGAGCTAACAAGGTCAAAAAGATACTGAAAATGGAAAAGTATAATTAACTGATTATCTATAACTAAATTTGACATTAGTCAAGATTTTAAAGAATAACAACTTAAACAACAAATGAAATATGGAGTTAATACAAAAATCTAATGAAGCTTCTCACAACAAGCTTACAAGAGTTCTCTGCTTTAAATTGATATTAATCACTAGTTTATTTCATGTCAATGCTCAAAATGCCCCGAGATTATTAATAAACCATTTTGGTGGAGCAGGTGGTGCTTCTGCATATAACCTAAGAGTTAACCAATCCTCATTATTTCACGATGTTATTGATACTTATTATAATAGTTATATCCTAAAAATTAATGTTGATGAACAGAATCCAACTCCCATTAATGTTGCATCCAGTAGTAATGATGGGTTTCTAGGAAATTATGAAGTGAATAATAATTATGTTTTTCAATCTTTCATAGGTAGTAACGAGATAATAAAAAAAGATAGAATAACTGGAAATATCAGTAATGTATGTTTATCATGTGAAGCAAAATGGATAAGACAGCATAGTGATTATATATATTATGTTAATGAGAATGAAGATATATACAGAACAAATTTTATAGACTCTGATTTAAATGATAAGGAATTAGTAGTTAATATTGCCTCTAGCGGAATTAAATTGTTAACATTTTATGGGGATGAATTATTTTTTTTAGATAATGCAAATAAAAAAATTTCAAAAATTAATGCAAGTAATAATATTGTAGATATTGTTTCTTTCACTAATAATGGTACATTCACAATAGATGGAGATTTTTTATATTACATAGACATTAATGATGATTATAGTGAATCATCATTATTAAAGTTTGACTTGATTAACTATGACACACCAATTGTTTTATCCTCTGATTTTTGGTCTAGTAGTATTGTTGCTAAAGATGATTATTTGTATTATATGGTTGGTGCTGGCACTGGCATTTCGATTTATGAAATTAGCTTAGAAAGTTTAACTCTGTCAATTGAAACACATAATAATATCAGTGATGTTCAGATAGAATATACAACAACGAACTATATAAAACTTATTAATTTGAAAACCTCAAAAGACTATCTAATTTATGATTTATCTGGTCGAGAAGTTCTAAGTGGTATAGTTTTTCCAGATGGAAAAATTGATATAAGTAAAATATCATCAGGATTGTGGGTTTTAAAGTTAGATAATAGTAGTGCCTTTAAGTTTATAAAAAAATAAACGTTTGCCAACAACATATATAATTTATTGCTAGTTCTAGCCTACTTACGAAAATCCTCGCGGATTTTCTAGTTGGTTTTTATTTGCTAAATTAGTTGCTGTAACACGCCACTAATCATACACAAAACCGTTAATCGAACATTAATAAATCACATAAAAAAGCACAATCCTAAGATTGTGCTTTTTCTATTTTATATAATACTACTTAAAAAGATTACTTTTTAGGAATCTCCTTTAAAATCTCTAATACAAAGTTCCAGTATTTTGAGCAGAAGATATTTGCGTGTATTAATCAACCTTATTTTAACCTTTATTGTGATGCTGCATTAATTGCAAATTTGACTTTATCATTTTTTTCATCTAAATTCGTTTAACTTCGAATATAATTTATTGAAACGGAATCATATTCGCTATACTTTGTACACAAATAAAATAACAGAATAAAATGATAAGATTAATAACGATTCTACTCTTAATAATAAGTACAAATATCTATAGCCAACAAACTATCTACTTTGATAAAGATTGGAAGGAAACTGATAAAATGAATGCGCTTTATTATAGGCAAATTCACCCTTCTAATAACAAATTTATTGTAAAAGATTATTTAATGGATGATAAGTTGCAATTTGATGGTGTTTCTAGCACAGCTAAAGAGCCTCTTATACTAGAAGGAGAAGCTATTTGGTATAATGAAAATGGAATTGTAACACAAAAAGGAAACTTCAAAAATAATACTCTAAATGGTAAACTCATAACATACTATTTAAATGGAAAAATAAAGAGTACAGAAACTTATGAAAATGGTAAATTAGAAGGACTATATACAGAATTTTTTCCTACTGGAGAAATAAGTAATCAAGCTGATTTTTCTAAAAACCAAATTAATGGACTACACAATAAATACAGAAGTCCCAACCAATTGGAGTTTAAAGTTAATTACAAAAATGGAGTGATTGATGGAGCTTATGAGTTCTACAATAGTAATGAAACTCTTTTTAATAAAGGAAGTGCAAAGGATGGTATTCAAAATGGTAAATGCTTCGACTATTATTATGAAGGCGAATTAAGAAAAGAATATACAATTAAAGAAGGACTTGTTGATGGTGAACTAATTGAGTACGATAGGAATGGAAATATAATGACTAAAGGATTATTCGATATGGGAAAAGTTATTTCATTTGAATCAATATCTTTAAGAACAACTAACAATAGTAAGTTTAGTAGTTCTATGAAACTTAAAAATGGAATAGAAGAATGGAAAGTCTACAGAGATGGTAAATTGATACTTAAATCTTTTTACAAAGATGGTTTTAAAACAGGAAAATGGGAAGTATTTAACTATGATGGTTCAAAGTTATATCAAATCTTAAATTTTGATGATAATACTGATTGTAAAGACACCTACTTACAAAGAACAAAAGAAGAATTTGATCCTTTTCTATTTTTAAGTAGTCGCTTTAATTTTGAAAGTAAAATGATTGATATTGACGATTGTAATGGTGGAAAGAAGGAACTATTCTCTAATGAATCAGAAAACCCATTCTATTATTTAAAAGAAAAAAATAAAAAAACGTCGGAACAAAACACCATCGCAGAGAATAAAAATCTTATTGATTACAAAGAGTCTGCTAATGATAAAAACTTTTTGGTAAAAAACAATTGTATAAAGCATCCAAAATATAATGAAGTTCATTTATGCATAAAAGAAATAAATAGTATTACACACAAAGTGTTTCTTTCTGAAAATTTAAAATTATTAAAAGAATTAAGGTCTCAAGCAAAACCGAAGGATAATGAAATATATTTTTATTATCAAAAATTTGAAGAGAGAATATACGATTTAGATAAAGAACACTCTAATAGGTATATGGGATTTAAATTACCAGATGTTCTTGTAGAGGCTTTCAAGAATAAAACTTTAGATTACATTTCAGTTATTGGAGTTTATGAGCATCAATTTTGGAATATTGACAACTTTTCTGGCTCTTCTGCTTATTTTGCATTCAAGAAGGAAATAGCAAATTAAAAAACTATGTACAACAATGGCTATAAGTAATTACTTGTTCTCGCCTACTTCTGAAAATCCGTGTGTATTTTCAGCCTAGTAAGTACTTGCAAAGTTAAGTGCTAAACCACGCAACTACTCATACACAAA
>TARA_R110000751_G_scaffold24143_6_pt1 | contig 42608 bp, 40 predicted proteins | sample TARA_R110000751 | Tara Oceans TARA_R110000751 (sample SAMEA4398001) | marine metagenome | biome: Polar Biome; feature: [MES] marine water layer (ENVO:01000295) within the mesopelagic zone...; material: water (ENVO:00002006), including particulate matter (ENVO:01000060) such as...... | reverse complement strand
GGTGGCGGAGGTGGCGGAGGCGGTGTCGCGCCAAACGCATAACGAAGACCAACCGTAGCAGAATGCTTGGTCAGATCGCCGTCATAACCAATGCCGCCGTGGACGCCGTCGAGGTCCAGTTCCTCAGCCACAAAATACTTGTAGCCGACATCCATGGTGAGCTTTTCGCTGAGCTTGTAGCCGAAGCCGAGCAAGCCCTGGTAAGCCAGACCGGTATCTGATCCGGAAAAACCGTTCGCCGCAGACAGGTCTGTTCCCGTTGCGAACGCAAGATTGCTTCCCTTGGCCTTGGCGCGAACAGCGCCGATGCCGAGACCGACGTAGGGCTGGAAAGCACCTGCGCGGTTGAAATCATAGATGCCGTTAAGCATCAGGTCGGTTGTCTGAAGACTACCGCGTGGATTTGAGACTGCACCTAGCAAGACGCCGTTGACGTCGGAAGAAACGCTCAGATCGCCACTGCTGTATCCGAGAACACCTTCAATGCGAAATCCGTTGTCGAGGCCATAGCCCAGACCGAGGTCTCCGCCCCAGGCTTCTTCGACGTCGGAGTTGCCGCCCATCGAGCCGATAACGTCCTGCGTTACCGGATCATGGTCCAGACGACCATCAAACGCGTAAGTTGCATCGGCGCGACCGTACCAACCTTCTTCAGCTTGAGCGACCATACCAGCAGACGCAAACGCGGCCGCGGCTGTCGCGCACATAAGAGTTTTTTTCATACTCGATCCCCTTCTTGTGCCGAATGACGGGATTGTCCTCGACCGCAGGTTCATACGCGCATCGTAGCGCATAGTTCCTGTTAAACTTATTTATTTGGCACTGCGAGTGGTTTCAAACACTCAAACACCCAATCGCACGGTATTTTTCAACCAGCGCGACCCAATTGCAACAGATTGTGGCCTGTTCGTCAAATCCTGCCGGGTATTTCGGCCTGCCCGACCGACAGCAGGGAATGGTACCGCCTCTCCGGTTTGAACGGAGGACCTCTGGTTCCACAAACCAGCGCTCTAACCAACTGAGCTAAGGCGGCCTATAGCGGGGAGATACAGCCCTATTCCCGACGATTCAAGCGTCAGGAGGCCGGAAACTGCTATCCCTGCGAATCAGATCTTCGCAACCTGGTCGAACTCCAGATCAACCGGCGTTCCGCGACCAAATATGGATACGGTGACCTTCAGGCGACCGTTGGCTTCGTCGATTTCCTCGACAGCGCCCTCGAAGCCCTGGAACGGACCGTCATTGACCTGAACCTGCTCACCGATTTCGAACGAAATCTTGGGCCGTGGACGTTCTTCCGCCGAATCGGTCGACGAACCGAGGATGCGATCAACTTCACGCTGGCGAACAGGGAGTGGCTTCTTGCCGCCTTCGGAACCCAGAAAGCCGGACACTTTCGGCGTGTCTTTGACCAGGTGATAGACGTCATCACTCATCTGCGCCTTCATAAGCACATAGCCCGGGAAAAAGCGGCGCTCGACGGTCTTTTTCTTGCCGCGCGCGACCTCGACAACTTCCTCTGTCGGCACCTGAATGTCCTCAATGAGATCGGACAGCCCCTTGCGCTCCGCCTGCTCGAGAATCGAGGCGGCGACCTTCTTTTCGAAGTTCGAATAAGCGTGGACGATATACCATTTGGCTTCAGCCATAGGGCCTGCGCGCTCCTTGAATACGTGTTGTCCGGCCTGCATTACAGGCCGGTGATTGCCTTGACGGCCATGTTGATGAGGGTATCGGCGGCAAACAGGAACAACGCGATCAGGACTGACATGATCACCACGAAAATCGACGCCTGAATAGTTTCAGGGCGAGTCGTCCAGGTAACCTTGTTCCCCTCAGCGCGCACCTGGCGCACGAAGGTCACGGGTCCTACGCGTTTTTTCTTGTCCTTGTCGGCCATTTCGACACTTTCTTGAAAGGCGGGGGGTTAGCGGTTTTGATCCGCCTCGTCCACGGTTAAAGTGCATACGCTCATTTGTGAAGGCATGTGAGGCCGAAAAGCGACGCGCGCAAGGGTGATTCCACCCGGATCAGATACTTCATTCCATATTCCATGGCCATAAGCCGCGGCGCTTAGCCGGCCACGCCAAACTGCCGGGGCGACAAACCTGGAACATCAACGGAAACGGCGAACAAGCTGCCCGAGAGGGGGCGGGAATCAAGCGCAGGGAAACTCATCCCCACACGGGAAGTCGTAATGAACAGGGTTTTAAGGTCATCGCCACCGAAGGCGCAGGACGTGGGCCGCGGCGCTGCCAGCGTGATAACCTGGTCCACGCTGCCATCAGGTCGGTATCTTACGACCCGAGATGCATCCCACAGGCAGGTCCAGAGACAGCCTTCTGAGTCAATCGCCGAGCCGTCCGGGTAACCGCCGAACTCATATGTCGAGGCAAACACGCGGCGGCCCGTCAGGCCACCCGTGTCGGGATCGTGGTCGAAGGCCAAAATTTCCTGTTCCGCGCTGTCGCACGTATAGAATGTTCGACCGTCCGGCGAGAACTGCATCGTGTTGGTCATCATGACGGACGGCAGGCGCAACTGGCTGATCTGGCGATCTGGCGACAGACGGAAATAGCCGCCCTGCGCATCTTTTTCACGGTCATCCATCGTTCCGAACCAGAATGAACCGTCCGGCGCCACACCTCCGTCATTCGTTCGGTTCGTTTCAGGTTCCCCATCCAGCTTGCACCACCGCTCGTAAGCCTCGGTGGCGGGATCATAGAGGCCGATTTCCTGATCACCCGCCATAAGGAGACATCCATCGTGCAGCGCGATGGCGCTGGCGCGTATGGGCAGGTCGTAACGCCTTGTATTGCCAGTCTTCGGATTATAGCGGTGCAGCTTGGCCCGCTTGATATCAACCCACCAAAGGAACCCTTCGGATGGGCTCCAAACTGGCCCCTCCCCCAGCGCACAACCGGTCGGCGCGACACATTCCGGTGTTATCAACATGCAGGCACCTGCCGGGCTTCATTCGGAAATCTAGGGTAATGCATCAGCTAAGGAATCCTACCAGGTCCGCGAGTCCAAACGAACCGCCCGGAATCGCGTGGTCCGCTAAGCACTCTTCCACGCTGGTGGCAGATGCATCAAGGGGCCATGCGATGTGCCACAATGATCGGCTCTTGCCTTTGCGGCTCCGGATGCCTGCGCTAGGAGGTCAAAATGACAAAATCCCACGACACGACCGCCCCTGCCAGCGCCTTTCTCAAACTGATCGACGTAATGTCCAAGCTGCGCAACCCTGAATCAGGGTGTCCGTGGGATCTCGAGCAGAGCTATTCGACGATAGCCCCCTACACGATTGAAGAAGCCTATGAAGTGGCCGATGCGATCGAGCGTGGCGACATGACCGATCTCAAGGAAGAGCTGGGAGACCTGCTTTTTCAGGTTGTCTTCCACAGCCAGATGGCGGCCGAAGACGGTGCCTTCGACATCGCCGATGTCACCAGCGGGATTGCAGACAAAATGGTGCGGCGACACCCGCATGTATTTGAGTCCCCGGATGCTCGCTCTGCCACCGAACAAGCGCGCGCATGGGAACGGATCAAGGCCGACGAACGTGCGAGCAAGGCGAACGATGTGAATCCGAGTGCGCTTGACGGTGTCGCCCTATCGCTTCCTGCCTTGCTGCGGGCGGAAAAGCTGCAGAACCGTGCAGCGCGCGTTGGGTTTGACTGGGCAGAAGCGGAACCGATTTTCGACAAGCTGGAGGAGGAAACCCAGGAAGTCCGCGATGCCATCCAGTCCGGAATCAGGGACGATATCGAAGATGAACTCGGTGACCTGCTGTTCGTTGCAGCCAATTTGAGTCGACGCCTGGATGTCGATCCCGAGCAGGCGCTACGCAGGGCGAATGCAAAGTTCGAGAGGAGGTTTCGGGCCATGGAAGCAGAAGCCACGGCAGACGGCGTGAATTTTGCCGACCTGACGCTGGACGAGCAGGAATCCTACTGGCAGCGCGTCAAACGCGGCGAGAAGACTGCGGGCTAGCCCTCTATCCCGATATCCGGGAATTCAGCCTGGAACTGGCCGACACGCTCTATCGGAAGACGAACACTCAGGGCGACACGTCCATCCTTGAGGTTTGTTTCCGCATTGACGTCGCCATGTCGGTGCAGCCATGCGCGGGCGCGCCCGTCCTGGGGGCTAAGGGTAACAGCCACGTCTCGGCCTCCGCGAAGCAAGGCATGCTCAATTTCGTGGAGCAGGGCATCCATTCCCTTCCCCTTCAGCGCGGAGACCAGGACTGCTGGCGTATCGGTGCTGGCCTTTGCGGCAATTTCGAGTGCCTCAAAACGCTCGGGCGGCAGGACGTCTGCCTTGTTCCAGGCCTCGATTATGGGCGGGAGCGGGAGGCCGGTTTCTTTCTCCAGCCGTTCAAGCACGATCGCCACGTCCTTTGCCTGTTCCATATCGGCGGCGCTGGAACGATCCCTGACATGAACCAGCAAATCGGCCTGCATCGCTTCTTCAAGCGTCGCCTTGAAGCTGTCGATCAGGTGGGTGGGCAAATCCGTGATGAACCCGACCGTATCGATGAGCGCAGCCTCTCCCAACGTGGGCAGGTCTATCCGGCGGATCGTTGGATCAAGAGTTGCGAACGGCATGTCCTTGGCAAAAACCCTAGCGCCAGAGAGCCGGTTGAATAGAGTCGACTTGCCTGAGTTCGTATAGCCGACGAGCGCGATGACAGGCTTGCCGCTCCGCTTCCTACCGGCGCGTTGCACGGCTCGCGTGCGTCGAACATCTTCGAGGTCTCCTCGCAGGCGGACGATCTTGTCATCCAACATCCGGCGATCGGATTCGAGCTGGCTTTCACCCGGACCCGAGAGAAATCCGCCACCCCCTCTTTGTCTTTCAAGGTGTGTCCATGTGCGAACAAGTCTGGAGCGTTCATACAAGAGCCTTGCAAGCTCTACCTGCAGCCTGCCCTCCTTTGTCCGAGCCCGCAGCCCGAATATTTCCAGGATTAAGCCGGTCCGGTCGATCACCTTGACGCCCAGACGGGTTTCCAGGTTTCGCTGCTGAACCGGCGTAAGCGCGCCATCGACGACCGCGATCGTGCAATTGTGCGCTTCAAGGTCTTCGGCAAATCGATCCAGCAAGCCGCCGGAGAACAGCACGGACGAGTTTACTTTGCGAACGTGGTCTGCGCGGAGAAACGCAAGCTCACAGCCCAACGCTTCGACCAGGCCGGCGGTCTCTTGCAGCCGCTCTTCTGTCGGGCGATTTACGGGTGAGAACCAAGGAATGACCGCACCGGCTATCACCGGCTCTGGCAAACGATCAATGAGCTTGTCGTTCAAGGGGACCTATTGCCCCTCCAACTCTTCGTCGAACAATTGGACAGGGGCGCTCGGAGCAATCGTCGAGATTGCGTGCTTGTAGACAAGCTGGGGTGGCCGACCGTCGCCGCGGAGCAGGACACAGAAATTGTCAAACCAAGTGACCACGCCTTGCAGCTTTACACCGTTCACCAAAAAAACCGTCAGCGGAGTCCGCGACTTTCTGACAGCGTTCAGGAACGTATCCTGCAAGTTTTGTTTTTTCTCGGAAGACATGAGAGGCGGCCATTCCTGCAATTGTTCTTGTTATGTGTCGCGAGCTAAATGGATTGGCGCAATTGTGCAAGTGCGAACACTGCTTATCCGCGCCAAAAACTTGGTGAAAGGGCTGGAATTACTGCCAAAATCTCTAATCTGCCCAACAACATTGACAGAATAAGCAGGCCAGTCGTCCCACCATCCAAGTTATCAGTATGGCCAAGCAGGAGCGCACCGGAATTGGTGAGGCCGCCGATCGATAGCCGGATCGTTTCCTCGAAAGGCAGGCTCAGGAAGCTAAAGCCGATCATCATGACGAAAACGGCTACGATGTAGGCAATAAGATAGACCCACACACCGATGACACTTCGCTCGTCGAGGTCCCGGTCCCTGAAACGGAATCCCAGCACCGAGCGTCGGTAGCCAAGTTGCCGGAATTCCTGATCGGCACGCCGGCCCAACACGATGAGTCGCGCGATCTTGACGCCGCCCGCAGCCGACAGCGCCGATCCCCCGATCAGGGAAGGAAGCACAAGGATCGGCAGCGGGATCGATTCCCGGACGGGTGAATTGGTGAATGTCAGCCCCGAGGTGGAGAGGTCGGACAGAGCCCATGCGACTCCGTCGCCGAGCGAAACCCCGATAGGGATCACCAAGGTAGCAAAGGCCGCGATCAGGAACAAGAATACAAGCGTTTCAGGGTCCATGAGTGCCGCACGCGGCTTTCGGTCCTTCAGTGGCAGCCAAACGGCCAGCCCGAGCGCTCCGACGATCAATCCCGCTCCCAGAATAAGGTTGGGGAACGGCGGCAGTGCGCGTCGCCCCAGTGCGTAGGGATCAACCAGGCCCGTCGTAATAGCGCTCACCGAGTCGCTAAGTGCCCTGGGAAAGGGAACGCCTGACATGATGAGAAGCCCCAGCAGTACAATTATACAAATGATCATCATGGCGAATACTGCGCGTGCAACGCGGGGTACAGCATCAAAAAAGCTGGTTTCAGGCACGGTGAACAAAACCGTTCGGTGAATGCCGGGGCCGCCAAGGTTGATGGCGGCCAGCACACTGGCTGCAGTTGTTATGGACGCAAGTCCTCCAAGGATGTGCAAGATGCCGCGCCAGACAACAAGGCTCGCCGGCCACGAGCTTCCTTCTGTCAGGACGACGGTATGGCCGGTTGTCGTAAGACAGGATGCAGCCTCGTGAATCGCATGCAACAATGAGCGGTCGGGCACGCCGAGCACAAACGGCAGCGCGGCGGCGAACGGCGCCACGAACCACCATATTATTACCACTGCCAAGGCATCTGATGGCCGCGCTTTTCGTTCCGGCTTTGGGGTCAGGAGCAAGACGCTGGTGGCCAGGACAGTGATGCCTGTCGCCATGACGACAAAGGCGACAACCTGATCGGTCTCACCCGCGATTGCGGCAACGAGCGTCGGCAGCAGCGCACTTCCTGCCAGAATGAGCATGATCAACGCCAGAACCCGAACGATGGACGCATAATTCATGACGTCAGAAGAAGTCCGGACTGACCCGGAAATATTTTTCGACTTTTCGGACCATGCTTTCCTCGTAGAAGACGATGAGGTGGTCTTCAGCCTGAACTGTAACGTCAGGCCCGGCGATTATAACGTTTCCGTCGCGGATCACGGCCGCCGCAGTAACGCCATCGGGGAGATCGTCGTAGCCGAGCGTTTTCCCGATGAGCGATGACGATTCGAGCGTGATTCCCTCAGCCACCTCGGCCAATCCATCCTCGATCGACTGAAGCCCCAGAATGCGCCCACGGCGCATGCGCAGCAGTATTTGTGAAACGGTGAGGGCCCGGGGATCGAGCACCGCATCGACCCGCATGTCGCGCGCCAGGCCCGCCAGTTCGGATGCGTTGACCAGCGCAAGCGCGCGTTTGGCCCCTGCTCTCTTGGCGAGATGGCAGATCAGCAGGTTGGTTTTGTCATCATTGGTGATTGCAATCACAAAGTCGGCCTTGGGCGCGCCCGCTTCCGCGAGGATTTCCGGACTGAGCCCGTCACCCTGGATCACGATCGTCCGTTTGAGTTCTGCCACGGCCGCGTCGGCACGCTTTGCGCTGGATTCCACGAGGCGGATGCGAATATTGCTCTCGCGTTCAAGCGTCTGGGCGACGTACAGTCCGACGTTTCCTCCGCCCACGATGACAACATGGTCGAGACGCTCATTGTCACGGTTGAATATCGATGTCAGGCGGTCAGCGTGACTGTCGAGCACGGCAATGTAAGCGCGGTCTTCGGGTTTGAGAACGTCGGTCGACCTGGGCGCGCGCACGGCATCATTGCGTCCGATTCCAACGATGCGAGCGGAGAGATCCGGAAACAGACCCCGAATCTGGTCGACGGGCGTGTCCAGAAGCGGACTCTTGGCGTCTATTTCCAGCCCAAGAAGCTTGACCTTTCCCTTGCCGAAGGTCGCGCTCATCACGGCGCCTGGTGTGCGAAAACGCTGGAGAATGGCCTCGCCCACTTCAACCTCGGGCGAGATGACCATGTCAATCGGCAGTCCCTCGCGGGAAAAGATATTCTTCCAGGCCGGGTCGATATAGGACTGGTCCCGCACCCGAGCGATCTTGTAGGGCACGGAAAACAGCGTGTGGGCAATCTGGCAGATCACCATATTAATTTCATCAAAATGCGTGACCGCGATGATCATCTCGCAGTCAGCCGCGCCTGATCGCTTGAGCACGTCGGGATGCGCCGCATGGCCCGTGACGCCCCGGACGTCGAGATCCGTGGACACCTGGTCCACGAGGTCGGCGTTTTCATCAATGATGGTAATATCGTGCTTTTCCCGCGCCAGTCGCCGGGCAATCCCGTGCCCAACGCGACCTGCGCCGCAAATAAGTACGCGCATTTCTTAATGCCTTTCGACGGTCATTCAGCCGTCCTGACGAGAAAGACCGGAGGCTACGCCCAAAGCCTTTAATTTTCTATGCAATGCGGAGCGTTCCATTCCAATGAATTCGGCTGTTCTGGAGATATTTCCGTTAAAACGGGTGATCTGAAGGGCGAGATACTCCCGTTCGAACTGCTCCCGCGCGTCCCGCAGGGACAACCCGACGAGTTCGGCCGAGCCACCTTTGGCGTTTTGCATGGCGCCTACGGCTGTATCGCGTGGCAATTCGTCAACGCTCACTGGTCGGCTGGCATCCGACGGCGAGAGTATGAGAATCCGCTCAACGACATTCCGCAACTGCCGAATATTACCCGGCCAATCCATGGATTGCAGGACGGCCATGGCTTCAGCCGAGAAGGCGCGCGGCGTGAGGCCGGATGAGTCCGAAATCCGGTCCGTGAAATAGCTGACGAGATCGGCGATATCGTCACGCCGTTCGGCCAATGAGGGGACCCTGAGCGGAACGACACTCAGCCGGTAGAAAAGGTCTTCCCGGAAGTTCCCCTCCTCAATTTCTATTCGGAGATCCTTGGTCGTCGCCGACATGACTCGCACGTCGACGCTCACATCTGAGCGCCCGCCGACGCGCTGGAAACGCTGTTCCGTTAGCACACGCAATATCTTGTTCTGTGTCCCCAGGGGCATGTCTGCCACTTCGTCCAGAAGGAGCGTGCCATTGTGCGCCTTCTCGAACAGGCCGACCCGCACCGTGCGTCCTTGCTCGTCTTCTTCTCCAAACAGCGCACTTTCCATTTGGTCAGGCGCAATGCTGGCCGCGTTCACGACGACAAAAGGTCCGGTCTCGCGAAGCGAATTGCGATGAATGAGCCGCGCTGCAAGCTCTTTTCCGACACCGGCTGGTCCGTTGATCATGACGCGCGAATTGGTGGGAGCGACCTTGTCTATCGACGCGCGCAGATTGGCGGCCGCCTGGCTGTTGCCGATCCAATGCTCGTCTTCCCCTGCCCGATTTCTCAAAGCCGCATTTTCATACTTCAGCGCGGCTGATTCAATCGCGCGTTCAATGAGGTGCAGAAGCCTGTCTGTCTTGAACGGCTTTTCGATGAAGTCGTAGGCGCCGCGCCGGATCGCCGCGACCGCCGTTTCGATGTTGCCGTGCCCGCTGATCACGATGACCGGAAGAAAAGGATCGATAGACTTCAAATATTTGAGCAGCGACAGGCCATCCATCTGGCTTCCCTGGAGCCAGACATCCAGCACAACGAGACGCGGCGTCCGTATACGCACCTCTTCGATTGCGCGCTCTGCCGTGTCTGCCGTTCGAACAGAATAGCCCTCGTCGCTCAGCACGCCAGAGACGAGTTCGCGAATATCGGGTTCGTCATCAACAACCAGAATATCTAACGCCATGGTGCCGGCTCCTCTACACGATCATTTAAGGGAGAATTTTGGGAATGAGTGCTGTCCGATGTGATGTCTTCATCGTCTGTATCGGCGCCCCTGGCAGGCAGCCACACCCGCACGCGCGCGCCGCTCAGGCCATCCAGACGGTTCTGGAGTGAGATTGATCCGCCATGATCTGCGATGATGCGATGGACAATCGCCAAACCAAGGCCCGTGCCCTTTTCACGCGTGGTAACGTAGGGTTCCAGCAGGCGATCCCGCACGGCTTCCGGAAAGCCCGGGCCGTTGTCCTCGATCGTGACTTCAACGCCCTTCGCATCTTCCGACAACACGACACGAATGTTTCCGTCGATGTCGGCGTCTTCGGGCAGCCCCTCGATGGCTTCCGCGGCATTCTTCAGCAGATTGCCGAAGGCTTGCCCGAGAAGGCGCTCATCGCCTCGATACGTGGCGTCTTCGGAATTTGTGTGGAAGTCGATTTCGACATCCGGGGATACCATGCTTTGTGAAAATCCTGCGCCCTGAAGAAGTGATCGTAAATTGAAAGGGGCCACATTGGGTTTCGGCATGCGCGCAAACGAGGAGAATTCCTCGACCATCCGACCGATGTCTCCGACCTGCCGAAGAATGGTCTCGATACAGCGATCAAACACGCCATCGGAATCGTCGATCACGCTGGCATAGCGACGACGAATTCGCTCAGTAGACAGCATGATAGGCGTCAATGGGTTGCGAATTTCGTGGGCAATCCGTCTCGCCACATCACGCCATGCGAGTTGTCGCTGTGCATTCACCAGGCCGGTTGTGTCATCAAAGGTGAGAACGCAGCCGCCCGCCGGATCCGGCGCGGTTTTCAGGCGGATGTGACGGACTTCACCATTGATATTCAAGTCAAGCGAGGCATCGACCGGGGCGGTGCGCTCAAGCGTGTCGCGCGCATATCGTTCGAACAGAGGCGCGACAGCATCCAGCGTCTGACCTGGCAAAATCTCCCCGACACCCAGCACATCGGCAGCCGAGCGGTTGGCCAGCGTGACGACCATCTCGCCGTCCATCCGGATAACGCCCGCACTGACTTCCGCCAGCAATGTCTCGACAAACTTGCGTCGATCCTCTTCGTCTTCCCGCGCCCGGATAAGGGCATTGCGCTGCTCGGCCAGTTGCTCGGTCATCGCGTTGAAGGAATTGGTCAGGGCGTACACCTCATCCTGCGGGCCGGAAACAGGCACGCGCACGGTAAGATCCCCATCGCGAACTGTGTGTGCAGCAGCGGCCAGGCGTCCAATCGGACCCGTAATTCTCCCTGCGGCTTCCAGACCAAGGCGGCCGGCCAGAAGAAGAATGAGCGCGGCAATCTGGGAATAGCCAATCGCGAATATGTACTGCAGACGACCGCTGCGGCGCTTCGCATTTTTGTACTGCGCAAGCGCCGCTTCGGCTTCACGCAGTTGAACAGCCGCATTCTTGTCGAAATTCTTGACCGCGTAGATATATCCGTCGAGTGGCTCCTCAATACGGATCAAGGCTGTCGCGATCCCTCTGTTCTCATAAAGGGTGGTTGCGATATTGCCTGTATTCGCTTCCTCGAATGCGGACTGCGGCGGCGGCACAAGGATCGGCTGCTGGACGCTTTGCTCAGCGATGAGTTCGACGCCGTCGGGGCCCAGCACGGCAATTGTGAGGAACTCACGAAACCCCAGTTCCGACCGCAACCCATCCGTGAAGGCCTTCGAGGCATCCTTGGTCAGGCTGTCGGCATTGATTTCGTCGTTCTCGCCACTTGCTGCCAGCGACGCCTTCACATCGCGCGCGAAGTTTTCGATGTCGAGTGCGGCGAGACGAAGATCAACGTCCAGGGTGCTCTCGAAATTATCGACATAGTCCTGAAAAATCTGGGCGTTCTTTTCCATGATCGTGTCGACTCGCTCACCGAGCCAGTTGTCGAGACCGCGAGAAATGAATGCGCCAATGAACAAGGCCACGATCATGGCGGGTATAAGCGCCGAGAACCCGAACAGGAGGACAAAGCGCTTTGCCAGACGCCCCTTGCCTTCACCGCGGCCGCTGACCTGAATTGCGAGATATTCTCGGACCACGATCATCGCGAGCACGACGATCACGACAAAATTCAATCCCAGCAGCCAAGGTGTCGCGCCTGCTGTCGGATTATCCGGATCGACTCCTGAAATCGCAATGAATGTGGCAAACACGGCGACGAGCGCGGCAATGATAAAGAGGCCCTCGAAAAGGGCCCAGCTTGCCTTCGTTGCCTGCTGGCTCAATGTGTTTGACACTCGACGTTGCTCTACAGTGGCCACCCCGGCCCCGTTGCCTACGCGCCACACGCACGTGTCGGTTCAGCAACAGTGGTGCACTAAAAGCACAGTTTCGCGTGCCGTCAATCAGTCTTCTGCAATTCCGAGCGCGTTGATCTTCGCTCTGAGCGTGTTCCGGTTCATACCGAGCAATTGCGCGGCCTTAACCTTGTTGCCTGCCGTCACGGAGAGGGCGAGCTTGATCAGCGGTCGTTCAACCTGGTCTATGACGCGAGAATACACTGAAGAATCATCGGCATCTCCCCCGGCGATCAGGTCGCCCATCACGTATCGGTGCAGCAGTGTCTCGACGTCCTTTTCAAGTCCGCCGCTGACGCCTTTTTGTTCGCTGGCCCCTGCCCTGAGTTCCCGCTCGACGTCCCGGAGCGTAATGGCTTCATCCGGGCTCAAAACGGCCAGACGGAGAATCAAATTCTCCAACTCCCTGACATTGCCGGGCCAGTCATAGGCTGTCAGCAGGTCCAGCGCCGATTTGTCGAGCGTCTTGGCAGACAGTCCTTGTCTCTGGGCCCGGATCAGAAAGGCGCGGGCGAGTTCCGGAATGTCTTCCTTGCGCAACCTGAGCGGCGGCATGGTCAATCGAACTACATTCAGGCGATAATACAGGTCCTCGCGAAAGCGGCCTTCTTCCACGAGCCGACCAAGGTTGCGCCGTGTTGAGGCGATCAGGCGCGCACCCGCAGAGTCTCTCAGCAGTTTGACGAGTTGGGTCTGTGCTTCTGCGGGCAGGTCACCGATTTCATCCAGATAAAGCGTTCCGCCCTTGAGATGAACTGCGCCGCCTTCGTCATTACTGCCGAAAAGTTCCTTGTTGATCTCGCTTGCCGGCAAAGCCGCCAGATCGAGGGCCACGAACTTGCCAGCCTTGGCAGCGCCCAGCTGGTGGATCGCCCGCGCAGCCAGCTCCTTGCCAGTGCCACTCTCACCTTCAATCAGGACAGTGAGTTCGGTATTCATCACTTTCGCGATTATCCGGTAGACTTCCTGCATGGCATCCGAACGACCAATCAGCGGTAATCCGGCGTCGCTGATGGCTTTCTGCGCTTCCGGATTGATTGAGCGGTTTGTCGATTTGGGTGCCGACTTGAGCGCGCGCTGAACCAGGCTGGACAATACGTCGATGTCGAACGGCTTGGGCAAATAGTCAAACGCGCCATGCTCGGCGGCAGAAGCCGCCGTCAGGATCGTGTTCTGCCCACTCATGACGATGAAGGGGAGTTCTGGCCGCGCCAGCTTTAGTGACGGCAGCAGGTCGAAGACCGACGTGTCTCCAAGGTACACGTCCGTCACGACAACATCCCCTTCACCGTTTCGCACCCATCTTTCCAGGGCATCGGTCGAACTTGTCGCTCGCACGTCATAGCCCGCCGCAACCAGTGTCTGGTTGACGATCAATCGGATGCTCGCATCATCTTCCGCGAGAAGGACTGTCTTTTCAGCCATGGTCTGCTCCATCTCCAAGAGGTAGCAGCACGGTGAACCGGGTTTTCCCCGGCTCGCTGTCTACCCTGATTTGTCCGCCATGTGCTGTCACGACTTCACTGACAATCGAGAGCCCCAGCCCACGTGCGCCCGATTTCGAACTTTGAAAAACGTCAAAAATAGTCGCCTGACGCTCGCGCGGAATGCCGAGGCCATCGTCTTCGATCGAGACGAGCATCGCCCGGCGCAAACCGGCGCCCAGACGGGCCTGTTTCATCGAGAGGCCTGCGGCGTAGGCCGTCCGGATGGTCACCTGCCCCCGCGCACCACCGTCTATCGCCGCTTCAGCCGCATTCCGAATGATGTTGTGAAACGCCTGCTGCAAGTGATCCGCATCACCAATGATATCCGGCAGCGACGGATCAAACTCACGTTGAAACGTCACTGTCGGACCAATGGCAGCGCGCTCGGCTGCGATGATCTTCTCAATCAGGGCGTGAATATTGAGGGGTTGCATTCGCGGGGCTGAAAACAGCTCGAATGCCGACAAACGGTTCACGAGCCGTTCGATCCGCCGGGCTTCGTCCTTGATGATGTCGAGCAGTTCGCTCTGATCTGGCTGTCCCTGGCGATCAAGCAGCTGTGCGGCGCCGATGATGCCTGCCAGCGGGTTTTTCACTTCATGCCCGAGTATCCTGCCGAACCCGGCCGCACCGGCGACAGAATCCGTGCTTTCCCGGGACGGTGTTTCGGATAGCGCGATGACGAACGCGCCGCTGTCGGCGCTTCGTACCCGAATGTCACAGATGGCGCGTGTGTGCATGCCGGGGCCGGAAATTGGTGTGCCGGGCGCAGTGATATCGCCTGCCTGACGCTGGGCGCGATCAACCAGTTCGAACAGAGGTGAGTCATGATAGATTACTTCGCTCAGCGGACGGCCGGCGAGCGCCCGTCGAGACATCTTCAAGAGAGACTCCGCTGCGGGATTGGCCTCCAGGATACGGCGGCGCGCGTCGATTAGGACAAGTGCAACGGGAGAAAGTTCACCTAGCATGGGTGGTTTCAGGGAGGCTAAAGGTGCCATGTTCAAGCCGCCTCAAGTTGTTGGGGGTTGAGGTAGAGCGTCGCCAGGGAATCGATCAGGCGATCCGGATCAGCGATCTGGCACATTTCGGCGCGCAGTGACCGGCGGCGGGCCGGCGCCACCGGAATGTCCAATGCGTCAATGGCTGCGGAAACATGTTTGCGGACCATCCGCGTGCCGAGGGGCGCGCCGTACAGGGCAACCGAATCGCGGATTTGTTCGGACAGGCTGTCAAATTGTGTAGCGAAATCGGGTGCGGCGAAGGGCGTTCCTGCCAACCCGGCGGCAATTTTGCCTGCCAGCCAGGGCTGGCCCAAGGCGGCCCGGCCGATCATGATCCCATGGGCCCCAGACGCTGCGAGCGCGGTTTTGGCATCGGCGAGCGAGCCAATGTCTCCATTGACGATTACAGGAAGCGACACGGCGTCGACGGTCTTGCGAACGGCGGCCCAATTTGCCGCGCCTTTGTAGAACTGGCAGCGGGTCCGGCCATGCACGGTGATCATGCGGACGCCCAAAGCCTCAGCTATTCGGGCGAGTTCGGGCGCGTTCAGGTTGTCGTCATCCCATCCCAGTCGCATCTTGAGCGTGACGGGAGTGCCATCGGCGCCCTCGAGAGCCGATTCGATAATGCGGGTCGCGAGCGGAATATCCTGCATCAAGGCTGACCCGGACTGGCCACCGGTGACCTGTTTGGAAGGGCAGCCCATATTGATGTCAATGACGTCCACGCCGGCATCCCGCATCAAGGCTGCACCTGTATACATGTCTGCAGGACGACGCGCGGCCAGCTGGACAATCCAGTAGCCTGCGCCTTCGTGGCGGCAGGTACGACGAACCATGTCGGGCCGTTCAGACGCGAGTGTTTCGCTTGCCACCATTTCAGACACAACAGCGGGTGCGCCGAAGCGTACGGCTTGCCGTCGCATCGGGGCGTCTGTTGCTCCCGACATGGGGGCCAGCCAGACCTGGGGTGCCTTAAAATCAGTCATGTTTCTATAGTTCCGACTTTTTCTTTCTTCGCAAGTGCACAAAAGACGCGCAGCCATGCAAAAAAGCACCCTTTCGATGGCCTATGGCCAGAATTGGCCGTCTCGCCTAGAAAGCCGGGCATGACATTGGCAGCTGCAATCATCGTTGCGGGAGGCACAGGGACGCGCTCCGGGCGCGCCGGGCCCAAGCAATTTGAGACCCTTCTGGGCCGGCAGGTACTCGACTGGTCGATCGAGGCCTTCCGCGAGCACCCACAAGTGGGGCCGATTGTAGTCGTGACGTCCATCGGCGGGGAATCCGAAGGGGGTGGCAAGGGTGTGGTAAGGGTGCCCGGAGGTCCGTCCCGGACCCAGTCCGTGCGCAACGGCCTGGCGGTTCTCGACCTGCCTCTGGACACGCCCGTGCTGATCCATGATGCGGCCAGGCCCGGCCTCAGCCAGGCCATGATTTCCTCTCTCCTGGAAGCACTGGCGAAGGCAGATGCTGTCGCCCCCGCCCTGCCCGCTTCCGATGCCTTGAAAACCTCGCTTGAGGGCAAGCTGCTGACCGTGCCCCGCGACGGCCTGTTCAGAGTCCAGACGCCTCAGGCATTCCGGTTGGGCGCCATTCGCGCTGCGCTGGACGCGGCAGGCGCCGACCTCGTGGATGATCTTGCCGCGATGGAAGCAAGCGGCGCGCGAGTCGAACTCATTCCCGGCGATGAGCGCCTTCACAAGATTACGTTTCCTGAGGATTTTGACATGGTCGCCCGTCTGTTGAGTCCGGTCTCCTCCATTCCTCGCATCGGTAAAGGATTTGACGTTCATGCCTTCGAGCCGGGTGATCATGTCACGCTGTGTGGCGTGGCCATTCCGCATGACGCCAAGCTGAAGGGCCATTCCGATTCGGATGCCGCTTGGCACGCGCTGACCGATGCGATCCTCGGCGCGGTCGCGCTCGGCGACATCGGGGATCATTTCCCACCGTCGGATGCGCGCTGGAAGAATGCGGACAGCGCCATTTTCCTGAAGGAATCTGTCCGTTTGGCGGAAGCGGAAGGCTATGCCGTGTCCAGTTGTGACATCACGGTTATCTGCGAGGCGCCCAAGGTGAAACCGCATCGCGAAGCCATGCGAGTCCGTACCGCCGAACTGCTGGGTCTGCCTCTGTCTTCTGTCAGCGTCAAAGCGACAACCACCGAAGGGCTCGGCTTCACCGGGCGACGCGAGGGAATAGCTGCAGAGGCCATCGCAGTGCTGGTGCCGTCGGTTCCTGCGCGCTAGTCTCATACAATGTTTCCAGCCCGTCTCCGAAATCTCGCCATGTTGATCCTCGACGATGCCGAACGGGCACGCCTGAAAATATGCACCGCTGAAAGTTGCACCGGTGGCCTGCTCGCCGCCCTGCTCACCGACATTCCCGGCTCGTCCGCTGTGTTCGAACGCGGTTTCGTCACCTATACGAACCGCGCGAAGGAAGAGATGCTGGGCATCGCTGGCGACGTCATTGCCGATTATGGCGCCGTGTCGGAGCCCGTTGCGCGCATGATGGCGGAAGGCGCGCTTGAGGCCAGCCGGGCAAATATTGCTGTTGCTATCACCGGGGTCGCCGGCCCCGGTGGCGGGACGCGGATGAAGCCGGTCGGCACCGTGCATATAGCGTGTGCCCGCGAAAACCGCGCCGTGGTGCATGAAATGTTGCAGCTTGGGGATGTTGGCCGGTCCGAAGTCCGGATGGCATCCGTCGAAACCGCGCTCAACCTTATCCAGGTACAGATGCGTTAGGCGCATCTCCGTAGCGTTTTTGCGCTTCCAGCAGGAAGGCGCTCATGATTCGATCGACGGCGATGTCGTGGTTGGCGGCAGCCAGCATGGCGATAAGTACATTCCGGAACTCATAATTGATCTGGAGCGCGATATCACAGCCGCCCCGCTCCACTGGCAGAATCGTCCATTCCGCTTTCAAATGCCTGAATGGCCCCTTGATCAGGCTGGCCATGACGGCGCCTTCGCTGACATCTGCTGAGACAGTGGTCGAGAAACGCTCAACGAAGCCCTTGAACCCGACAACAGCGTCGCCCCGGCAATGCCGGACTCCGGCTTCATCGACGCGATGGTCGGACACGCGCAGGGCCGTGATCCATTTGATGAATTCCGGATAGCGGGCAACGTCCGATACGAGATCGAAGGCCTGCGTCGTTGAGTAAGGCACGCGGACCGATTTTGAGAACCGGGGCATGTTAAGCTGGCAGGCCCGCGAGCTTGGCTTCACGGGCGGCGCGCATAAGGGCGAAGTCTTCCCCGGCATGATAGCTGGAGCGCGTGAGCGGCGTTGCCGAGACCATGAGGAAGCCCTTGGCGCGCGCGATTTCCTCAAGCGCCTTGAATTCTTCCGGCGTAAAGAAGCGGTCAATCGCTGCGTGCTTGCGCGTCGGCTGCAGGTATTGGCCGATCGTGAGGAAATCGACGCCGGCGGACCGCATGTCGTCCATGACCTGCATGACTTCTTCCTTGGTCTCGCCAAGGCCCACCATCAGGCCCGACTTGGTGAATTGCGACGGGTCGCGATCCTTCACCTTCTGGAGCAGTCGCAGCGAGTGGAAGTAACGCGCGCCCGGGCGTATCTTCAGGTACAGGCGCGGCACGGTTTCAAGGTTGTGATTGAACACGTCGGGCCGCGCATCGATCACCCGGTTTTCCCAGCCATCCTTGCGCAGGAAGTCCGGCGTCAAAATCTCGATCGTTGTGCCGGGAGAGGCCGTGCGGATGGCTTTGATAACGTGGACGAAGTGCATCGCGCCGCCGTCTTCGAGGTCGTCCCGGTCAACCGACGTGATGACGACGTGCTGGAGCCCCATTTCCGCGACGGCCTCGCCGACGCGTCGCGGTTCGTCGGCATCGACGCCTGCCGTCGGTTTGCCGGTTGAGACATTGCAGAACGAGCATGCGCGGGTGCAAACGTCGCCCAGAATCATCATCGTGGCGTGCTTCTTTTCCCAGCACTCGCCGATATTGGGGCAGCTCGCCTCCTGGCAGACAGTAATCAGGCCGTTGGATTTCACGATATCGCGCGTCGCGGCATAGCCTGCCGATGTCGGCGCCTTGACGCGGATCCAGTCCGGCTTGCGCAGGACCGGTGTATCAGGGCGAGCCTGCTTTTCCGGATGCCGGTGCTTGCGTCCGGATGGGGTAAGATCAATGAGCGTTGCCATGGGCGGAAGATGGACGCGAGCAGCCGATTCATCAAGGGAAATGCCGCGCAGACTGCATATGCAAACTTGCATTATCAGTTGCACAAAGGCCCTTACGTGACAAAATGTTACAAAAGTGAGGTCATTCCTCACGAAGTCAAAGGGCCACTGATGAACAACGTGACCATCCCGTCTCCGATTCCCTACAAGCCTGCGCGCACACATATCGACCTGTTTTCAGCCCTCCTGCGCGCCAAACGTGAGTTTGGCGGCGACAAGGTGATCGTTGTCGACGGTGACGAGCGAGAACTGTCCTACATGGACATCATCCGTGCCGCCTTCGGTCTCGGGGCGGCCCTGAAAAAAGGCACATCGCGCGGCGAATCCGTCGGCGTCATGCTGCCCACCGGCGCCGGTGCGGTGATCGCCTTCTATGCACTGACCGCCTATGGGCGCACACCGGCCATGCTGAACTTCACGGCGGGCTCGGCGAATCTCAAGGCAGCCATGACGGCAGCGGGCGTGAAGCGGATCGTCACGGCGCACAAATTTGTCGAACTCGGCGGCCTTGAGGCCCTGATCGAAGAGCTGAGCAAGGTCGCCGAGATCGTTTACCTGGAAGATGTCCGGGAGGCCCTCACACTGGGCAACAAGGTTGCCGCGGCACTGGGGCCCATCTTGCCCGGCCTGTTCCGCTCAAAGCCGCGATACAAGTCACCCGCTGTTGTCCTGTTCACGTCCGGCACCGAAGGCGAGCCCAAGGGCGTCGTCCTGAGCCACGAAAATGTCATGGCGAATGTCGAACAGGTGCGCGCGCATATCGGCCTGAGCGCCGAAACGGACAAGGTCTTCAATCCCCTGCCGACGTTTCACTGTTTCGGCCTGACCGTTGGTGCGATCCTTCCCATCGTGGCCGGCATCCAGGTGATGTTTCACCCGACACCCCTGCAACCGCGCGAAATCGTGAAGCGTATACGGAGCAGTGGGTCGACGATCCTTCTGGCAACAGACACGTTCATTTCCCAATATGCGCGGACCGGCGCCGACGGTGATATGAGTTCCGTGCGGCTGGCCGTATGCGGAGCAGAGCGCGTGAAAGACGAGACCCGCGCATTGGTTCGACGGAAATTCGAGATAGAAATCCTGGAAGGCTATGGGGCGACAGAGGCATCGCCCGTTGTGGCAGCCAACCAATGGGAGAACAACAGACCCGGTACTGTCGGGCAGCTGATGTCCGACATGGAATCGATGCTGATCCCGGTTGATGGCATTGTTGATGGCGGCCGGCTCCAGATACGCGGTCCGAACATCATGCTTGGCTACCTGCGGCCGTCCCGGCCGGGCGTCCTGGAACGGCCGGAAGGCGGTTGGCACGATACGGGTGACATTGTTGCGATCGACGATGAAGGATTCATCCGGATCATGGGCCGCGTGAAGCGGTTCGCGAAGATTGGCGGCGAGATGGTGTCATTGGCTGTGGTTGAGAATTGTGCGAGCGCGGTATGGCCAGACAACCTTCACGCAGCCGTTGCCATGCCCGACCCGCGCAAGGGCGAGCAAATCATCTTGTTGAGTGATTCAGAAGCCTGCAATCGGGCTGACATACTCGCCTGGGCCAAGAACCATGGCGTGCCCGAATTGTCCGTGCCGAGACGGGTGTTCCATGTTCCGGAGATTGCCGTGCTCGGAACAGGCAAGATCGACTATGCGGCGGTACAGAAGCAAGCCGATGACCTGATGGCGATCTAGGCGGCTGCCTTGCCTTCAAATTCGTGAGGTTCTTCAAGGAACCCACGAATAACGCTGGCTGTCTCGTCAGCCCGTGTCACCAGGAACAGGTGACCGCCGCCCTCGACAATGTGCAGTCGTGAATTCGGCAGCGCCACTTTCAGGATGTGGCCATTGGCGACCGGAACGATCGAGTCATTGTCACCCATCATCACCAGTGCAGGCATGCGCAGGAATCGGATGAATGGCAGGCTCGACCAGCCTATGAAGGCCAGGAGCTGAAAGACATAGCCTTTCGGATCCGGTGGCATCAGGCGGGTAATGTGTTCACCTGCCTGCGCATCAGCCTCGTCGCCGTAGAGCGTCGCGAAATTGTCCCGCATATAATTCGGATCGGTGTAACGGCGGGCGTCCACCATCTTGGAGAGCGACTTAGGTTTGCCGGGAACCATGGTCATGCCAGCTGTCGTCGCGCAAAGGATGAGTTTGCCGACGCGGTTACGATACTGGAAGGCGAATTGCTGGGCGAGCGCCCCGCCCCATGACACACCCATCACGTCGACCTCATCAATGCCGAACTGGTCAAGCAGTTTGCGGGCCCAGCGGGCCAGCATCCATGGCCGGTATGGCCATTGGGTGACCGGGCTCTTGCCGACGCCCGGCACATCGAAGGTGATGATGTCACGATCCGGGAACATGTCTCCAAGGGCGTGGGTCAGCTCTAGGTTCGCGCCGATTCCGTTGAAGAACAGAAGCGGGCGTTTGCCCTCATCCTGCCGGGCGGCCCAGAAGGCCGTACGCAGCATGACGCCGTCAATATCCTGCATCGTGATTCTGGGGCGCGGTTCAGTTGCGGCCATGAGCTGGTTCCTTGGTCTGTTCGGCACGTCAGCCGCGCTATTCGTCAAAGACGTATTTGCCCGGTGCCGCATAAAGTGGAGGGAATGCCTCGCTGCCACAAGACTTGGGTGACACCTTCAGCGCGCCGGAGCGCTCCTTCAGCCAGGCACCCCAGCGCGGCCACCAGGATCCGGCATGCTCTTCAGCCGTTGCAGCCCATTCGTCAGCGGTCGGCTTTATCTCGGAACTGGCGAAATACTTTGCTTTCGGGTTTCCCGGCGGATTTATGAGGGATTGAAGGTGTCCGCTCGATGACAGGACAAACTCGATATTCTTCGATCCGAGCAGTGATGGCGTGCGATAGCAGGCCTTCCATGGCGTGATGTGGTCGGTGAGACCGGCAACGACGAACGAATCACACGTGACTTTCGTCAGATCCGCCTTGTGCCCGGCGATATCGACCTGCCCCGGATTGGCGAATGGTTGCGACATGCCGAAATCCAGAAAATCGGAATGCAGCTGGGCCGGCAGGTTCGTTGTGTCATTGTTCCAGAAGAGAACGTCATATGGTGGCGGATCTTCGCCCATCAGGTAATTGTTGACGACATAGTTCCAGATCAGGTCGTTCGGGCGCATCCAGGCGAACATGCGGGCGAGATCATCGCCTTTCAGGATTCCCTTCCGTTTCGAGTATTTGCGGGCAATTTCGAGGCTGCCGTCAGAGACGATCTGTCCGAGGTCGCTATCGTCGCGTTTCGGGTCGAGGACGCAGACCATGAATGTCAGCGCGTTGATGCGCTTGTCATCGGCGGCGGCCAGGAGGCTTGCGAACGTCGCTGTGGTAATGCCGCCCGAGCAGGCGCCGCCCAGATTGATCTTGGACGATTTGGTGATCTTGCGGATGACTTCACTCGCCTGGATCAGGCTGTCGACATAATCGGTAAGACCCCACTCAGCATGTTCCTTGGTCGGATTCCGCCAGGAAACGATGAACGGCTGCAGGTCCTGGGACAGCAGGAATTGCACGATTGATGTGTGGGGAGTGAGGTCGTTGGCATAGTATTTGTTGATCTGCGGCGGGATGATCAGGATCGGTATCTTGTGCACCTTTTCGCTCGTCGGCGCGTACTGGATCAGTTCCAGAAGGTCGTTCTTCCAGACCACCGAGCCTTTGGACGTGGCGAGATTTTCACCCACCTTGAACGGACGCTTGTCGACCTGGGACGGCATGCCGCCATTTTTCGTGAGGTCCGTATAGAGGTTCTGCAGCCCCTTCAGGAGCGACATGCCGCCGGAATCGACGACGCGCTTGGTGGCTGCCGGGTTTCCGACCAGCGTGTTCGTCGGTGCCATGGCGTCGGTGATCATGCCCATCACGAACTTGGCCCGCGCGTGCTCGAGCTCGGTCATCTTGAGTTCGCCGACCCATTCGTTGAGATGTTCCTGCGTGGCCAGATAGGCCTGCATGCCGCGCTTGTAGAATGGGTTGTGTTCCCAGGCCGGGTCCTGGAAGCGGCGATCCTTACGGTTCGACTTGCGGTCGGACTTGCCCAGCAATATCTTGGCGTTCTCAGCCGTGATCTTGCCGGCGGTCTTGGCGGTCGTGACCGGGTTCGTCATGGTGGACCGCAGCATCATGGCGACAGCGCCCAGCAATTCCTGCCGGTTGATCCCTCCCATGAGCGGGTTCAGCGCCGTCGTGCTTTCAGCAGCATTCCTGGCAATCTCTTCCTGTGGTGTCGGCATTCTCGCTCCTCCCTGTATGCGCCGGTCTTCCGCTGACACCTGTGCCTGCGCCGCCGACTTAGTTATTTTCTCTTTCAATTCCGGAAAGAGAGACTTGTAATATTTGAAACAAAATTCGTTCCATAGTGATATTTGCGTGCCAAAATGCAAGTAGAGCCATGAAAACGCGCGACCGCATCCTTCAAACCAGCTTGCTTCTCTTCAATCAGGAAGGCGAAGCACCGCAGACGGCTGTCGATATTTCAAATGCACTCGAAATCAGTCCGGGTAATCTTTACTACCATTTCAAAGGCAAGGACGCGATCATCCGGGCCCTGTTCGGCACCTTCGAGGATGAAATGCGTGTCATCCTGCGGGGCTCCAGGGGCGGCGTGACGTCCATCGAGGACAATTGGGTCTACCTCTATATCATTCTCGAAGAGATCTACGATTTTCGATTCTTCTATCGCGACCTCGGTGTGCTGCTTGACCGCTATCCCGATCTTGCTGTCCGGTTCCGCGCACTCGTTGCCGAGAAGCGCCGGACAATCACACGCGTGCTGCATGATCTCACCGAGAGCGATGTGCTGCAACTCGATCCGCGCCTCAAGGCGGCGCTGACGGACCAGATCATGATGTCGATCACATTCTGGCTGGCCAATGACTCGATCGGGAACGAGGTGCATGACGGCCCCAGCCTGATTCACAAAACCGTGTTCCAGGTCATGTGCCTGATCGTGCCATATATGGGAGAAGCCGGTTTCGACGCGCTCTCCCGCATGATTGACCATTATGAGGGCACGCTTGCATGAGAAGATGGGCAGCTTCGTTCTGAAGCCGCCCACCCGTCTCGTCGGCCCTATTTCATCAGGGCTTTTGCCTGCTTCACCCAAGCGTTCCGGGTGATCCGGCCGCGCGCGCCGATCTTCTCGTCGAGGGCGTCGATATCAGCCTTCTTGAGAGCGGCAATCTGCGCATAGGTCGTGATGCCTTCGGCCTTGAGTTTCTTCACGAGTGCGGGACCGACGCCGGTGATCTGGGTCAGATCGTCCGCCACGGTCGTCTTCGGCTTGGCCTTGGCTTTCGTGTCGGTTTTGGGGGCGACAGCGTGCTTGACGGCGGCTGACGTCTTCTTGGCAGCCTTCTTGGCCGTCTTGGCCACTTCGGAACCGGTCTCACCAGCAACGGCTTCGATCTCGGCGGTGAGGCGCGAAAGACGGGCTTTGAGGTTCACGTCGCCCTTGAACGCCTTTGCCTTTGCGGCGATCTCGGAGACTTCGTCCTCAAGTTTTTCGAGTTTCTTGTGAATCTTCTCACCCTTGGTGCCGAGTCCCTTGACGCCGAGCAGGTCGCGCATGCGATCCATACGGGCCTCGAACTTGTCACGGGCCTGAACCTGGAATTCACGGGCGCCGGCGGCCGCCTGGGCCATTTTCTGGCTGGCCTTGAGAACACGCTCATCTCCGCCGAGGCGCGCGCGCACGTCGCTTTCGATTTCAGCGCCACGCTTGACCAGGTCTTCGAAGACATCAGCCGATTGCGTGTTCAGGACATTCGCACCAGCCAGCGCGCTGTCATAGGCCTTGCCGTAGGCGCCAACGCCTGCGAGCCAGATCTTGTGCGCCATATCAGCGGAATGCGCTTCCATCGCCTTGCCGACTTTTTCGGCCTTCGCGCGGGTCTTTGATTTAGCTTTCGATTTCGACTTTGCCATTGTGTGGCTCCTTCGTGGTTGTTCGATGGGGCCAGAAATAGGGAGAAAGTCTAGAAAGCGCATACTAATCGCTGCCGGGGTTGAAACCCTGCAATGAATGTCGTGTATCTCACCACAGAAACCACAAGAGGATGAAACCGATGAGCGCAGTTGATTATCAGGTCGATGGCAAATCGTATGAGGGCTTCTTTGTCCGTCCGGCGGGGAAATCGAACGCTCCGCTTGTCGTGATCGCGCATGCCTGGGGCGGTCTTGGTGACAATGAGCGCCAAAAGGCCCAATTGGTCGCCGACAAGCTTGGCTATGCGGCTTTTGCCATGGATGTTTACGGCAAGGGCAAGCGCGGCGCGAGCGTCGAGGAATGCCAGGCCCTGATGAACCCGCTCGTCGGCGACCGGGCAGAGCTTCAGAAACGCCTGGCTGGCGGGCTGGCTGCAGCGAAGGCTCAAGAGGGTGTCGACGCCAGCAAGACGGCCGCAATCGGGTACTGTTTCGGTGGGCTGAGCGTCCTCGACATGGCGCGCGCCAGGCATGACGTTTTGGGCGTCTGCTCATTCCATGGCCTGTTCCGACCGGCAGAAAACCTCCCCTCCCCCAGGATCAAGGCTAAAGTCCTCATCGAGCACGGCTGGCAAGACCCGATGGCCACGCCTCAGGATGTGTTGGCAATCGCAAAGGAAATGGACGACGCCGGTGCCGACTGGCAACTGCATGCGCATGGACAATCCATGCACGCGTTCACAACGTTCGGCGCAAATGATGCCACTATGGGCACCGTCTACAATGCCGATGCCGACCGGCGCAGTTTCGCGTCGCTCACCGATTTCCTGAACGAGATATTCTAGTCACCGCGAAGGGCGTAGCCAGCAGAGCGGACGGTGCGGATGGGATCCTCGCCGCCGTCCTGCCGGAGCGCCTTGCGCAACCGACCAACATGAACGTCGACCGTTCGGGCTTCGACATACACGTCTGACCCCCAGACAGTGTCCAGCAATTGCTCGCGCGAGAACACACGGCCGGGATGCTGCATGAAATAGTCGAGCAGCCGGAATTCGGTCGGACCGAGGTGGATTTCTCCATCATTGCGCATGACGCGATGCGCGACACGGTCGATCACGATGTCGCCGACGGATATCTTGTCTTCCTTGAGGCCGGGCCGGATGCGCCGGAGCACTGCGCGCACACGCGCCATCAGCTCAGTGGTTGAAAACGGCTTCGTGACGTAATCATCCGCACCCGTATCAAGACCCCGAATCCGGTCGCTCTCCTCGCCGCGCGCGGTGAGCATGATGATAGGCATGTTCGGATTGTTGCCGCCACTCCGAATGCGACGGCAAACTTCAATTCCGCTGACCTTGGGAAGCATCCAGTCGAGAAGGATGAGGTCTGGAGCGCGCTCATCGATCATCATCAAGGCTTCTTCGCCATCAGCCGCAATGGCGACTTCGTAGTCTTCCTTCTGGAGGTTGTAGAGCAACAGTTCAGAGACGGCGCTTTCGTCTTCTGCGATGAGCACGAAAGGTTTCATACTGTATTCCTTGTAAGCGGCCGTCAGCCGTCCAAATGGGGGGTCTTCGGTCGATCGGTTGACAGGAGGTATTCCCCCGTCGCCTGAAAATATACGAACTCGGCAATGTTCGTGCAGTGGTCGCCAATGCGCTCAAGGTTCTTGGCCATGAACAACATGTGTGCCCCTGCCCCGATCGTCCGGGGGTCTTCGATCATGTAGGTGAGCATTTCCCGAAACAGCGAGTTGTAGTGCTGGTCAATATCCTCGTCGCCTTCCCACACAGCTTTTGCCGCGGCGGCGTTGCCCGTCGCATACGCATCCAGGACCATGTTGAGCTGCCGTGAAACCGGACTGGCCATGCGATAGATGCCCTTGCGCATCGACGCACCGACATTCTCGTCCAGTCGCAGCGTGCGCTTGGCGATGTTCTTTGACAGATCGCCGATCCGTTCGAGCTCGCCAACCACTTTCAACGCGGAAAAGACGGCACGCAGGTCATGCGCCATGGGCTGGCGCCGAGCGATCAGGCTGACGATCTGGCGTTCCACATCCGCTTCAATCTTGTCGACCTGCTCGTCACGCGCAACCACATCGCGTGCGGCGTCGACGTCGTTCTTGTTTACGGCCGCGCAGGCATCGAGAATCATCGTCTCGACAATACCACCCATGCGGAGGATATCCGCTGCCAGCTTGTCGAGTTCGTCCGTAAACGCAGAAACAATATGATCAGACATGCTCTAAACCCTAGCCGAATCTACCAGTGATGTAATCCTCGGTGCGGCGTTCCCGAGGATTGGTGAATATCTGGTCTGTCTCACCCATTTCGACAAGTTCGCCCAGATGGAAGAATGCGGTGCGCTGCGACACGCGTGCGGCCTGTTGCATCGAGTGGGTCACGATGACGATACAGTAGCGCTTGCGTAATTCGTCGATGAGCTCTTCGATGCGCGCCGTTGCGACAGGGTCGAGCGCTGAACACGGCTCGTCCATCAGGATCACTTCCGGCCTGACCGCGATGGCCCGGGCAATACACAAGCGCTGCTGCTGGCCGCCGGAGAGACTGTTGCCCGGCGAGGTCAAGCGATCCTTGACTTCATCCCAAAGGCCGGCGCGGCGAAGACTCTTTTCGACAATCGCGTCGAGGTCTTCGCGAGATGCGGCCAGTCCGTGAATGCGGGGTCCGTAAGCGATGTTGTCATAAATCGACTTCGGAAACGGGTTCGGCTTCTGGAACACCATGCCGACACGCGACCGCAACAATACCGGGTCGATGTCGGGGTCGTTGATGTTTTCGCCATCCATGATGATCTCGCCGGTCACCTTGCAGGACTCGATCGTGTCGTTCATCCGGTTCAGGCACCGCAGGAAGGTTGACTTGCCGCAACCGGACGGCCCGATCAGCGCCGTGACGGAACGATCGGGAATCGGCAGGGAAATATCGAAGATCGCCTGCTTGTCACCGTAGAAGACATCGATGTTCTTGCACTCGATCCGTGGAAAGGTAAGGCCTTGCTTCTCGTCCATGGTGATCCCTGCCGCCGACACTTTGCGGCTTTCTGTCATTGTGGTTTCCATTACCATCTCCGCTCAAACCGGCGTCGCAGCAAGACGACAATACCGTTCATTGTAACCAGGAACATGAGAAGGATGACGATAACCGCTGCTGTCATCGGTTCCCAGGCGCGTTCCGCATTTGTCGACCAGCTGTAGACAAGCACCGGAAGCGCCGTGGATTCATCTGTCGGCCCGGTCGGTACATCCGCAACGAAGGCCACCATGCCGATCAACAGCAATGGCGCGGTCTCGCCCAGCGCCCTGGCCATGCCGAGGATAGCGCCGGTGAAGATGCCCGGTCCCGCCACGGGCAGGACATGGTGAAAGACAGACTGCATTTTCGAGGCGCCGACACCGAGCGCTGCGGCGCGGATCGACGGCGGCACGGATTTCAATGCGGCGCGCGAGGCAATGATGATCGTGGGCAGTGTCAACAGCGCCAGCACGAGGCCGCCCACAAGGGGCGCCGACCGCGGCAGGCCGAAGAAGCCCAGAAACACCGCTGCGCCAAGCAGGCCGAACACAATCGACGGCACAGCCGCCAGGTTGTTGATGTTGACTTCGATGATCTCGGTCAGGCGGTTGCGGGGAGCAAATTCCTCGAGATAGACCGAGGCGAAAATCCCGATCGGAATGGCGATAAATGCGGTGACCATCATGGTCAGCAAAGACCCAATAATCGCTGCTAGTGCGCCAGCCAGTTCAGGATAGGTGCTGTCTGTATGGGAGAGCAGGCTCGTGTGTGGAACCCGCGAAATGCGGCCCTTGTCCTTGAGGGCAAGCGTCCAGGCAATCTGAAGGTCCGATACATTTCGTTCCGGCTCAGGCAACGCGATCATCCGGGCCGTTGCGCGCACACTGCTGAAATCGGATGCTGAGCCCGTCAGAAGCGTCACCTCGGCTTCGTCGGCGTCCAGGCGTGTGACACGTCCCGTCGAGGCGCCGGCCGAGATCAGTATCGATCGCGCATCGACTGCATCTCCCACTTCCTGGCGCTGGACTGCGACCAGGGATTCGAGCGCCTTGAACGCACCCGTTCCCGTCAGCTGCAATTGCCGCGGCGCCGCTTCCGTAACAGTACTGATGTCTCCCAGCCGGAGGCGGAATTCTTTCGAAACAGCACCTTTGAGATACAGGTCGAGATCGTCACTGAGCGGCACCTTGATCGTCGCCTTCTGGCCGATCTGCGTGGGGTTTTCGGAGACCCATTTCGCAGTTGGCAAGACGGCCAGACGCGTCACGAGATCACCCAACTGGCGTGAAGTTATGCGATCTTCGGCAGCGTCGGGAAAGGTCGCCTGAAGATTTGAACGGATTAGGGCGTAAAACCCATCCACGTTGCGCGAAATATCGGCCGGCGTGTCCTTGCCTTTCGGGGCAATCACCGCCGGATCGAGGACCACATCGAATTCTAACTTGTGGTATGTCGCAGCGGAAATAGCCTGAAAGCCGATAGATGCGACCAAAGTCGACAGCGCCAACAAAGCGAATGCGATTGCAGACAGGCCGTACAGCCTGAACCGTGCGTCTGCTGCCCGCCGCTTTTTCAGCCGACGCAGCGCGTTCTCGTTCCTGAAGGATGGCGGTGCGACGTCAGTCATATTTTTCACGATACTTCTGGACGACCCGGAGGGCGATCAGGTTGAAGAACAGCGTAATGACGAAAAGGACCAGTCCTAGGGCGAAAGCGGACAGGGTTTTCGGGCTGTCAAATTCCGTCTCCCCGGTAAGCAGCGCCACGATCTGGACCGTAATCGTGGTCAAATCGGCAGTCGGGTCGGCTGAGATGCGGGCGCGTTGGCCAGCCGCCATGACCACGATCATGGTTTCACCGATGGCGCGCGACACAGCCAGGAGAAGTGACGCTATGATCCCCGGCAGGGCCGCTGGCAACACCACATGCTTGACCGTCTCGGATTTCGTCGCACCCATTGCATAGGCGGCATCGCGCAATGTTTGCGGGACGGCATTGATCACATCATCGGAAAGGGATGACACGAACGGGATCACCATGATGCCCATCACAAGGCCTGCTGCGAGCGCGCTCGTCGGCTGGGCGGCGAGAAGTGGCTCGCTGGCCAGCCCTGTCGAAATCAGCGTCGTATTGATCCATATGGCGACCGAGCGAATCGCCGGCGCGACCACAAGCAAGGCGAAGAAGCCATAGACGACGGTCGGTATGCCCGCCAGGATCTCAAGAATCGGCTTGACCCAGCCACGCACTTTCGGTCCGGCATATTCTGACAGGTAAATCGCCGCAAACAGGCCGACTGGCGCCGCGATCAGCATCGCAATCAATGCGATCATGAACGTGCCGAAGAACAGTGGCAGAGCCCCGAACTCGGCGCTTGTTTGTGCGTTCCAGCGTGTTCCGAACAGGAAGTCCCAGAACGGGATCTCCGCAAAGAAACGAAGACTCTCATACAGCAGGGACGCGACAATCCCGACTGTCGTTGCAATCGCTATCGCGGCGCACAGGAACAAGAATATCTCAATTCCGCCCTCGACGCGATTGCGTGCCCTGAACCCTGGCGCGACCCGGCGTTTCGCGAGCAGGAAGCCTGTGGCGGCACAGACCATGGCAAGCACAATCGTAGACGCCTTGATAAGTCCCTGAAGTTCGAGAAACCGGATCGTGATCGCGGAGAACACCCGGTCTGCGCCCGAATATCCCTGATGGTAAGCGGCGCGCGCGATCGAGTTCAGGTACACGTCGAGTTCGACGCGCGGCATATCCTGGAAATTGGCGGGCAATTCGCTCGACAGCATTGACCGGACGATGCCGTCGCCGAGGAGGCCATATGCGAGAGCCACGACCATTGCCGGGACGAAGGTCCACATCGCGACGTAATAGCCATGATAATTGGGTCTTGAGTGGACACGCGCGGAGCTGACTCCGGCGAACCGCTCCGCCTGGACGCGCCCCACGAAAAAGGCACCTGACGCCAGCATCGCGAGCAATGCAAGCATCAGCCAACCCATGGGCAAATGGCCGAGTTGTTGAACCATCCAGTCCGAAATCCCCGTTGCTGATGCCCCCCTTAATGCTGATCCGCGACAGTTCTGTGACACTCGGCCAAGACATGACAGATGTTCGCAGATGTCTTGCACCGGCGTGCCTTATCGGCCACATCTGGGGGCATGAAACATGACACTAATTCTGATGCGATCTGGCATGGCACCACGATCCTTGCCGTGCGGAAATCCGGCAAGCTGGCGATTCTGAGCGATGGCCAAGTCTCGATGGGCCAAACGATCATGAAGGGAAACGCGCGCAAGGTGCGGCGCATCGCAGGGGGAGACATCCTCGCCGGGTTTGCCGGTGCCACGGCCGACGCGTTCACGCTGTTCGAGCGGCTGGAGGCGAAGCTCGAGCGCCATCCGGGGCAGCTCCAGCGGGCCGCCGTTGAGCTCGCAAAAGACTGGCGAACCGAAAAATACCTACAAAAACTTGAAGCTCTTCTGATCGTGGCCGACAAGGACGTTACGCTCGTGATTACCGGTGCCGGTGACGTACTCGAACCCGAGCACAATGTCGTCGCCGTGGGATCGGGTGGCAATTTTGCACTTGCTGCAGCGCGCGGCCTTTACGAATACGAAGACGATGCCGAAATCATCGGACGCAAGGCCATGCAGATCGCTGCGGACATTTGTGTCTATACGAACGCGAATTTCACGCTCGAGACACTCGAAATCTGACCTGGCCTCGCACCGCCCCCCATTTCCTCCTGAAAGACCCGTATGCAAAACCTGACTCCCCGCGAAATCGTCGCCGAGCTTGATCGTCACATTGTCGGACAGAATGGTGCCAAACGCGCCGTTGCAATCGCCCTGCGCAACCGGTGGCGTCGCAAACAGGCGCCTGAAGCGCTGCGCGGCGAAATCACGCCCAAGAACATCCTGATGATCGGACCGACGGGGGTGGGCAAGACCGAAGTGTCGCGCCGGCTCGCCAAGCTGGCCAATGCGCCTTTCCTGAAGGTCGAAGCGACCAAGTTCACTGAAGTCGGATATGTCGGCCGCGACGTCGAACAGATTATCCGGGACCTTGTCGAAGCCGCGATCGGCATGATCCGCGAACAGAAGCGCGCGGGCGTGTCCCAGCAGGCCAAGGATGCGGCCGAAGAACGCCTGCTCGACGCGCTGGTTGGCGAAGATGCGCAGGCATCGACGCGCGAGGCTTTCCGCCGGAAGTTGCGGTCCGGAGAACTGGATGACAAGCCGGTGGACATCGACTTTTCAGAGACCGCAAACCCGATGCAGATGCTCGATATTCCGGGCCAGGGCGGATCCATGGGGATGATCAACCTGTCCGACATCCTGGGCAAGGCCATGGGCGGGCGCTCCAAGCGCGTCCGCACGACGGTTCAGGAAGCCTATCGCCCGCTTCTGGAAGAAGAAGCAGATCGCCTGCTTGATGAGGATGCGATCATTCGCGAGGCATTGAGTTCGGTCGAGGAAGACGGCATCGTTTTCCTCGACGAGATCGACAAGGTTGCTGTCCGCAAGGGTCAGGGCGGCGCCGATGTCAGCCGCGAAGGTGTTCAGCGCGACCTGTTGCCACTGATCGAGGGTACGACCGTATCGACGAAGCGCGGCGCCGTGAAGACGGACCATATCCTGTTTATCGCCTCGGGTGCCTTTCACCTGTCCAAGCCATCGGACCTGCTGCCAGAGCTTCAGGGCCGCCTGCCCATCCGGGTCGAACTCGAGCCATTGTCGCGTGATGACCTGCGCCGCATCCTGATTGAACCGGAAGCCAGCCTGATCAAGCAATACCAGGCGCTGATGGCGGCAGAAAACGTCACGCTGGAATTCGAGGATGCCGCGATCGATCGCCTGGCCGACCTCGCTGAGGCCGTGAACAAGTCTGTCGAAAATATCGGGGCGCGCCGATTGCAGACGGTTCTGGAACGGTTGCTTGATGAAATCAGTTTCGATGCGCCGGACAAGTCCGGTGAGACGATCACGATAACGGCGGACTATGTGAACGAACGAGTCGCCAGCCTCGCTGGCAATGCCGACCTCTCGAAATTCATTCTTTAGGCCGGGACGCTCAGTTCGCTGTCGCCCTGCGCACAGGCAAATGCTTCTTTCCCCAATCGCGAAGCGTCATCATGGCCGGCGCTAGTTCCTGCCCCTTCTCTGTCAGGACATAGTCGTAGCGCTTCGGCGCGTCGGAATAGGCCTGCTTGGTAAGAACACCCGCCTCGACAAGCCGTTTCAGCCTGTCAGCGAGAATATGGCGCGTCATGCCGCTCGATTCGGCAAACTGTTCGAACCGCGACAGGCCCAGGAAACAGTCCCGCAGGATGAGCAGAGTCCAGCGATCCCCCAGGATCGACAGGGTCCGCGCGACGGGGCACCAGTTATCTGACAGTTCTGACCATTTCATACGTGACACGCCCAACTGAAATCTATTAAGTTCCAAAACAGTACTTAAGCATGATTCGGGAGCAAAGCATGACCAAATCGTTCGAGTTCTTTTTCGACTATGTGAGTCCGACAGCCTATCTCGCCCTCCCCGTCGCGCAAGGCGTTGCCGAGCGCACAGGCGCGACTGTGGTTTACCGGCCCATGTTTCTCGGCGGTGTCATGCAGGCAACCGGCAATCGCCCGCCCGGGATGGTGCCGGCCAAGGGCGCATACATGAACCGCGATATGCAGCGTTGCGCCGACCATATCGGTTTGCCCTTTCATCTCAATCCCGCGTTTCCGATGAACACGCTGGGATTGGTCAGGGCGACCATCGGGCTGGAACCGGACCCAGCCGAGCAGCTCAGGTTTATAACCACCTGCTTTCACGCTTGTTGGGGACAACCCGAACCGCTTGATCCCTCCAACAAGGAGGCGGTGGCTGAGATGTGCTCGGCGAACGGGTTCGATGCGAACCAGATCGCGGCGCTGGCCGGGTCAGACGCTGCGAAAGACAAACTGAGGGCCAACACGGAGGAAGCCGTTGCGCGAGGCGTCTTCGGTGCGCCGAGTTTTCTGGTCGGAGACGAGCTTTTCTTCGGTCATGACCGTCTGGACTATGTCGAACGGATGCTCGCCTAGGCTTTGATGCCAGCTGCCAATGCAAGACCGGCCAGCGAGACTTCCGGCCGTGGCCCAAAATGGCTGATCACTTCGGCGGCGGCGATATGGCCGAGACGCGCACAGGTCGCAAGCGGCAGGCCCTTGGAGTAACCAAATAGGAAGCCAGCCGCGTATTGGTCGCCGGCTCCCGTCGTGTCGACGACCTTAGCGACAGGCTCGGCTGCGATGGCGATCGGGTCGCCATCGCCGATAATGACAGAGCCCTTCTCGCTTCTTGTCACAGCTGCAATCGCGGTGTCGGCCTGCAGGCTCGATATGGCCTCGTCGAAATCCCGCGTCTGGTAGAGCGACAAAAGCTCCTCTTCATTGGCAAACAGGATATCCACGTGGCCCTTCACGAGATGGAGGAAACTGTCGCGGTGACGATCAACGCAGAAACTGTCGGACAGCGTCAGTGCTACGAGACGTCCGGACGATTTGGCGATTTCTGATGCATGGATGAAGGCCGTTTTGGCGTCATCCTTGTCAAACAGGTACCCTTCCAGATAGAGAATCTTGCCAGCGCGTACGACCTCTTCGTCGACATCGTCCTTCGAGAACAGGACGGACGCACCGAGGAATGTATTCATGCTGCGCGCGCCGTCTTCATTCACAAAGATGATGCTGCGCGCGGTTGCCGGGCCGGTGTCGAGCGGATGCGTGGCAAATGGAACACCCGTGCTTGCCATCTCGGAACGAAACTGCCGGCCGAGGTCATCATTCGCTGTCTTGCCGATATAGGCGGCTTTTCCGCCAAAGCTGGCGACGCCGGCAATGGTGTTCGCGCCACTGCCACCGGATGTGATGATGGGATCTTTCGCAGCCGCCGTCAGCGCATGGGCGCGTGGCTCCTCGATCAGGTTCATCGCATTCTTCTGGATGCCCCACGCGTCGAGAAAGGCATCATCAGCACGGGACAGAACGTCAACAATCGCATTGCCCAAGCCGACAACGTCAAAACGGGTGGGGGTCATGATTACTTTGCCTTGAATTCCAAACCCGCCGATTGCCAGACAAGGCTGCTGGACGCAACCACGCCGCATGCTAAATGGCGACAATGAAGATCGCATACCTCTCATCCCGGGTCACACTGCCCGGGTCTCCGGCACGCCGCAGTGATGCGTTTGAGCACGACTACATGATGGACGCCCTGAGCCCGGCCTTCGCAGCGTTCGGCATGAGCCTGCACGACCTCGCATGGGATGACCCGGACGTTGACTGGTCGTCATTCGACGCGGCCATCATCGGAACTACCTGGGACTACTGGAACCGTATCGATGAATTCCTCGCCACTCTGGAACGGATCGGCACAGTTACGGCATTGTTCAACAGCGCCGCACTCGTGCGCTGGAACAGCCGCAAGACCTATCTCAAGGAAATGGAGGCCAAAGGCGCCAAACTGATTCCGACACTCTGGCTCGACGCAGCGACGCCAGAACTTGCGGCGACGGCGTTCGATGAACTCGGAAGCGACGATCTTGTATTCAAGCGTCAGATAGGGGCCGGCGCGGCGGACCAGCACCGCCTGAAGCGCGGCGATCCGATTCCTGACATGCCGCACGCAATGATGGTTCAGCCATTCCTGAAAATGATCCAGGACGAGGGCGAAATCAGTTTCATTTTCATTGATGGTGCATTCAGCCATGCCTTGCTCAAATGCGCCGCAGTGGGAGACTACCGCATCCAGTCGACATATGGCGGAACGGAGCGAGCCATCTCACCGTCGGTTGACGATCTTGCCGCGGCCAATTCGGTCATCTCCACGCTTGACGACGCGCCTCTCTATGGGCGGGTCGATATGCTGAGAGGGCCGGACGGACGCTTGCTGCTCATGGAATTGGAGCTGATCGAACCCTACCTCTATCCAGTCGAAGGACCCGAACTGGGACCGAAGATGGCATCCGCCGTTGCGCGGCGTCTGAAATCCGGCTCATAGGAAAAAGTCGGCGCGATCGGAGTGCCGCCGAGTGCGCCATCCGCCCCGAGGATTCTCAGCCTGGTGACAAGAAACTGCACTCTTCGCTATGGCCGCTTTATGTTTTGCCGGCACAGCCCAGTCGCAGGCACTGGAGGAAGACGGGCTCTACTTTGCCTTTCGGACGTATGGCGCGTCGAGGCCGAGTATTCGCGGCGATGGGACAAAATCGCCGGTCTGAATTGCGCATCGACCACCAAGGGCGATTTAGATTCGCATACGCTTGGCGTGCACTTGTTCCAGGATTTCCGACCGGCAAAGAAACCGCGTCCGTTCGTAGGTCCCTGGCTTGGCGGCGGAATTCTGGATTTCGACTTCAAAGGCCCCGCCGATATTAATCCAGACTTCATCGTCATCGGCAACGACACGAACATCAGCACGGTACGGCAATATTATTGCTGGCTCGACTTACCTCATCGATTCGAAACTCAGAGTCGGCTTCGGATTCGAGTATTTCTCGTTTTCCGACCAGGCCGTCGAGTCCAATATTGGGGACATCGACGGCATCAACCGCAGCTATAACTTCTTTGTTTCAATGCGCTGGCGGCCGGACTTCTCGCGCTAAACGGTCTACTTGCCGAAGCCATAGACGAGTGCGACCTTCAGCGCCGTGTCGGTATCTTCAAAACCATCGGCGGGATTCGTATCGTGGCGGACATTGAACGACACGCGAGCGGATATGGCCGATGAGACCGAGGCTGTCAGAGCAACCATGTTTTCGATTTGCGTCGACGCTTCGCCATACAACAGGTCTGTCTCGTTGGTGAGTTTGACATTGTCGTTGAACTTGTAGCCGAACGCAGATCGGGCAACGGCGCCGAATGACGATACGGTTTCTGCCGGTATGATAAGCGGCGCACCCAACGAATCCGTGGTGACGGTGCGCTTCACCTCGTCAATCTTTACGCCGGGACCGCCCCGCACGGTCCATTTGACCTGTTCGCCATCGTAGATGTGATAACCGAGTCCGCCACCCACAAATGAGCGGCTGTCAAACCCGGTGAACTGGTCGACTTCATATGACGTCCGGCCAAACGCAAACAGTTTGTCGCCGAGCAGACGATCGACATCTCCGGAGAGGAAATAGCGGTTCCGGCTCTCGACGCTGTCCTGCTCACCATAGTCTCCCTCAGCCACGAATGCGTAGGTCCACACGCCCTGCTCACGTGCGACATCAATTCCAAGCCCCAGATCGGTGGTTTCGGTGTTTCCGGTCGTATAGCCCGCACTGAATGCGGCCTCGCCGCTCCAGCCACCATCTTCCTGGGCGACAGCGGCATTGCCGGCGAGCATGGCAGCGCTGACGAGGGCAATAGAGAGTGCCGGGCGACTGACTTTGGGCATGATATGACTCCTGATTTCCGGAGACCCCTCTCACGGCATTTCGTGACCAAGACGTTATCGAATTGTGGCCAGCTGGTGGCAGGCGAACCGGCTGGCAGATATGTCACAATCCGGGTTTGCGCGGCGGCGCTTTCTTGCGCGGGCCCAATTTCGAGACGGTCGCGGGATCAGGTGTCTTGGGTGTGTACTTACACAGGTGCGCGATGATGCAGTGCCAGCATTCCGGCGTCTGCGCCTTGCAAACATATCGACCATGCAGAATTAGCCAGTGATGCGCGCCATGCTTGAATTGCGGCGGCGTAATACGTTCCAATCCCCTCTCGACTTCTTCCGGCGTCTTTCCAGGCGCCAGGCCGGTGCGATTCGACACGCGAAATACGTGCGTGTCGACGGCAATCGTCGGAACGCCGAAGGCCTCGTTCAGCACGACATTTGCCGTTTTTCGGCCGACGCCCGGCAATTGCTGCAATTCGTGCAGCGTATCGGGCACGACTCCATCGAATTTTTCGATCAACATCTGGCTCAGGGCGATGACGTTCTTTGCCTTGTTCCGCCACAAGCCGATCGTGCGGATGTATTCGGCAACGCCTTCTTCCCCCAACGCCAGCATCTTCTCGGGCGTATCGGCGACAGCGAACAGCCTGGCTGTCGCCTTGTTGACACCCACGTCTGTCGCCTGCGCAGACAGTGCCACGGCTACAACAAGCGTGAACGGGCTTGTGAAGTTCAGCTCCGTACGCGGGTCAGGCCTGTCATGCGCGAGCGCTTCATAGAGTTCTGTCGCGCGCTTCAGACTGAACGTTCTGGGCGCCCGCTTTTTCTTGCGCGGGGACACGAGGGGTTTCTCATCAGGCATGACGGACGTGTTTAAGTCGCACTTTGCACTGCGCAAGGTCGTGATTACTATTCTTGCATGAGTCAGATCGACGAAATCATCTACTTTGATGCCCTGCTGACACCGAACCGGTCACTCAGTCCGCGAGGGTTTGCGGTTTTGATGACGGTCGTCGGCGTCGTGAGCTTCGCATGCGGCGTGGCGTTCCTGTCCATGGGCGCCTTTCCGGTTGTCGGCTTCTTCGGTCTCGATGCGCTGGCGGTCTATATTGCGTTTCGGTCGTCGTTCCGGCGCCAGCGGGAGCAAACGCGCGTTACCGTGACGGGAAAAACAATGCAATTGCGCCATCGCGCTGCAGACGGATCGGAGAAAAGCGTCGAACTCCCCTCAGCATTCACGCGGGTGGAGCTTGATGAACCCCTCAGCCCGACAAGCTGGCTGCGAATCGAGCACGGTCGGACGGCCTATATTATCGGCAGGTTCCTGACGTCACCCGAGCGAAAATCACTGTCCATCGCGATCCGCGCTGCCCTCGCCAATGCCCGCGCGGAACGCCATCCGGTGTGATTTGATGGTAAACAAAAATAAATGACGCCTGCGTCATGGTTTTTTCATTCCGGCCATGGTATCTTGATCAAGAAATCAAACTTGAGGCCCCGTGAGGGGACACACCGGAGGAAGAAACATGGCTGCCGATACAGCACAGACCTTTGACCATCCTGCACTCGAACGCCCGAAAGTGTCGGATCGTGAACCACTTCACCCCGGCTACCTCCGGGTGGGCGAGGAGGTACCGCCCGCCTCCACGCTCGACATCGAAACGTTCGACTTTGTCGATCCTGAAATCTGGCGCCAGGGCAAGTACTGGGACCGTCTGGAGCGCCTTCGGAATGAAGATCCGCTGCACTTCACTCCCGACAGCTTTGTCGGCCCCTACTGGTCGGTGACACGTTACGAAGACATCATGGCCATTGATGTCGATCACAAGCGCTTCTCGTCGAGCTGGGAGCATGGCGGCATCACGCTTGGCCAGCCACTCGAAGATTTCGAGATGCCCATGTTCATTGCCATGGACGAACCGCGCCATGCCGAACAGCGCCGCACGGTCCAGCCGGCCGTCGCCCCGAACATGCTCAAGGAATACGAGCCGCTGATCCGTTCACGCACGCAAGACCTTCTGGATTCCCTGCCGGTCGGCGAGCCTTTCGACTGGGTCGACAAAGTGTCGATCGAACTCACCACGATGATGCTGGCGACCCTGTTCGACTATCCATTCGAACGCCGGCGCGACCTGACCCGCTGGTCGGATATTGCCACCAATATGAACAATCCCGACATCTGCCCCGGCGGCGAGGTGCAGTGGAAACAGGAAATGATGGAATGCCTGACCGCATTCATGGGCTTGTACCAGGAACGCCAGGCTGCCCCGGTCAAGAACGACTTGATCAGCCTGCTCGCCCATGGCGAAAAGACCAGCAACCTCACCCCCATGGAATTGCTGGGCAACGTGATCCTGCTGATCGTTGGCGGCAATGACACGACCCGCAATTCGATGACGGGTTCGGTCTATGCGCTCAACAAATTCCCGTCGGAATACGAGAAACTGAAGGCTGATCCGTCGCTGATCCCGAACATGGTGTCGGAAACGATCCGCTGGCAGACCCCGCTCGCCTTCATGCGCCGCACAGCGCTGGAAGACGTGGAAATGCACGGCAAGACGATCCACAAGGGCGACCAGATCGCCATGTGGTATGTCTCCGGCAACCGGGACGAGCGGTTCTGGGACCGTCCGAATGATTTCATCATCGATCGCGAAAATGCCCGTCGGCACATCTCGTTCGGCTTCGGTATCCACCGCTGCGTCGGCAACCGTTTGGCCGAACTGCAGCTGCAGATCCTCTGGCAGGAAATCATGGAACGCTTCAGCCATATCGAAGTGCTGGACGAGCCATCGCTCACGTCCGGTGCCTTCGTGAAGGGCTACACGTGGATGCCGGTGATCTGCCACCCGAAATAAGCGTGTTGGCTGACGCCGCGCAAAGCCTGATAAGCCTCCCATCAGATCCTGATGGGAGGCTTTTTTCATGGATGTTTCAACAGCCGTCGCGCAACGCATTTCCACGCGGGCCTTCAAACCCGATCCCCTGTCAGAAGCTGACATCCGCGACTGGCTGACTGCGGCGCAGCGCGCGCCTTCGGGGGGGAATACGCAGCCGTGGCGGGTGATTGTGGTGACGGGGGCGGCGAAAGATGAGGTGATCGGCAAGGCGGCGGGTGTCCTGAAGGACAGCCCGGCGGGGCAACCGACGGACCGGCCGATCTATCCCAAGGACCTGTGGGAGCCGCATGAAGCGCGCCGGCGGCGAGTGGGAGAGATGATGTATGACGTGCTGGATATCCCCAAGGCGGACCGCGCAGCACGCATCGCGTGGTTTGCCAACAATTTCCGCTTCTTTGGTGCGCCGGTCGCCGTATTCATTGTAATTGACGAGCGTATGGGCCATGGCCAGTGGGGCCATACCGGCATGTATCTGCAGACGCTGGCCCTGCTCGCCGAGGAGCGCGGATGGGGGACATGCATGCAGGAATGCTGGGGAATACTCCGTCCGATGCTGAAGGAACATTTCGGCCTGGGCGAGAGTGAAATGGTCTGGTGCGGCATGGCGGTTGGCATTCCGGACGCCGATCATCCGGTCAATTCGCTGCGCGCGGAGCGGGCCGATATCGACGAAATCGCGGTTTTGAAAGGGTTCTGACGGGGTGGCCTGCGGGCGTCGCAGGTGGGTCCGCAGGGGGTGGCAAGGGGGTGATTGGTCCGCCTCCCGTCCCGTTGCGCACCATTTTTGACCTATTCCTGCCGCATCGGGGTGATCTCCTGACGAGATGATCACGCGACGTTCCGCGCTCTCCGGCCTTGTGGCCCTGCCCCTCGTGCCGAGTGTCCTTGGCGAGCGGCTAATCCCCTGGGAGACTCGCCTCATCGTCGCGGCGCGCAGCCAGATCGGAATCACGCGGTCTTACGACCCTGCCTATGTCAGTCTCGCCTATCCCAATGGTGACGTTCCCCGCGAGCGCGGCGTCTGCACCGATGTCGTCGTCAGGGCGTATCGCGACGCGTTTGCCTTCGACCTGCAATCAGCTGTCCACGACGACATGGCCGCGGCGTTCAACGCGTACCCGAAGATATGGGGCCTGACGCGGCCCGACAGGAATATCGACCATCGCCGCGTGCCGAACCTGGAAACCTATTTCCGCCGGCAGGAGACAGAGGAGGCCGTACCGGCAGCGCTGAGTGAGTGGCAGGCCGGCAACCTCTATACGATGCGGCTGAATGGGCGGCTGCCGCATATCGGAATCGTCTCGGACAAGGTAACGCCGATGGGGCACCGCTACGTGATCCACAATATTGGCGCGGGAACGGCTGAGGACGACATACTCGGCCTGTTCGACGATGAGCGTCGCTTCAGGTTCGAGCCGCCAATCCTGTAATGGCTATTCCTCGTCGTCCCAATCGGTCATGGGGCGTTCGGGCTCGCGCGGCGTTGCGGCGAGCTGGACGACGGCGGCCTTGACGCGGGCGCGATCGAACTCGTCCTCGTCTTCGGCGGGACGCGGACGTGGCTTGAGATAGGCGAAGACGCTGACGCCGCTGTCGTCCGCCTCTTCCCCTTCACCTTGTTCGTCCTGCGTGCCGGCGACCGCGAGCGCGTCTTCCTCAATCTCTTCGGGACCATCCTCGATAATCGCTTCTGATGCGGCTTCGACGCCTGTCGCAGGCGCGTCTTCGTCGTCCATATAGTCCGTCACGAATGCATCGATGGCTTCGACATCCGATGCATCCTGGATGAGCACGTCTTCCTCGTTGAGCGCTTCCTCGTCAGGCATCTGGAAGCCGGACGGAATGACGTCTGTCAGCAATCCTTCCGCCGCAAGGTCGGCCTTGCCCGGCAGGGTGTCGAGGCTTTCGAGACCAAAATGCTCTAGGAAGGCATCTGTGGTGCCATAGGTCATCGGCTGGCCCGGTGTCTTGCGACGGCCCTTGATCTTGACCCAGCCAGCTTCCATCAGCGTGTCGATCGTCGTCTTGGCGACGGCCACGCCGCGAACCGCCTCGACTTCGGCGCGCGTCACCGGCTGGCCATAGGCGATGATAGCCAACGTCTCGAGCGCAGCCTGTCCGAGCTTCTTCTGGACCTGGCGCTCTTCAACAAACAGGTAAGTAAGGTCGGTGGCCGTCTGGAAACGCCACTTATTGGCGACCTCGACCAGGTTCACACCCCGATTGGCGTATTGGGCGCGCAGTGCCATCAGCACTTCGCCGGACTCGACGCCGTGCGGGAGGATTTCAGCGATCTGCTCAGCCGACAGCGGTTCACCCGCCGCGAACAATACCGCCTCGGCACGCCGGATGCCCTCTGACAGGGCCTCCTGGATGCCACCTGCGAGTTCCGCTTCGGAG
>TARA_R110000751_G_scaffold10821_13_pt1 | contig 42746 bp, 45 predicted proteins | sample TARA_R110000751 | Tara Oceans TARA_R110000751 (sample SAMEA4398001) | marine metagenome | biome: Polar Biome; feature: [MES] marine water layer (ENVO:01000295) within the mesopelagic zone...; material: water (ENVO:00002006), including particulate matter (ENVO:01000060) such... | reverse complement strand
CGAAAGAACCGCCCGTCGTGCCGAAATCCGCCGCCGAACTCGCCGCCGCCTACAAGGCCTCCGGCTGCCATATCGCCGTCATTTGCGGCAGCGACACACGCTACCCGGACGAGGCCGAAGCCGCCGTCGCCGCGCTGAAAGCCGCAGGCGCCCGCCACATCTGGCTCGCGGGCAAGTTCGAAGCGCCCGGCATCGACTCAAACATCTTCATGGGCTGCGATGTGCTGCACACATTGACGCTCGCGCAAGCAGAACTGGGGCTTTCCCAATGACCACTTTCCCTGACTTCACCAAAGCCGAACTCGGCGCCCCGCACGCAAAAGCTGCCACTCCCACGCTAGGCGAGCCATGGCACACGCCAGAAGGAATCGCAGTCAAAACCGCCTTCACTGCCAAAGACACCAAGGGCCTCGACTATCTCGACGATTATCCCGGCCTCGCCCCGTTTGGCCGTGGCCCCTACCCGACCATGTACACGAACCAGCCCTGGACCGTGCGCCAGTATGCAGGCTTCTCCACGGCCGAAGACTCCAATGCATTCTACCGCCGTAACCTGGCCGCCGGCCAGAAAGGCCTCTCGGTCGCCTTCGATCTCGCGACCCATCGCGGCTATGATTCCGATCACGTCCGCGTCTCCGGCGATGTCGGCATGGCGGGCGTCGCCATCGATTCCATCTACGACATGCGCACGCTGTTCTCGGGCATCCCGCTCGACAAGATGTCCGTGTCGATGACGATGAACGGCGCTGTGCTGCCGATCCTCGCGCTCTATATCGCTGCGGCGGAAGAACAGGGCGTCACGCCGGACAAGCTGGCCGGCACGATCCAGAACGACATTCTCAAGGAGTTCATGGTTCGCAATACCTATATCTATCCGCCCAAGCCCAGCATGCGGATCATTTCGGACATCTTCGCCTACACGTCGCAGAACATGCCGAAATACAATTCCATCTCGATTTCCGGCTATCACATGCAGGAAGCCGGTGCGACGGCAGACCTTGAGCTGGCCTACACGCTGGCCGACGGCATCGAATACATCCGCGCCGGTGTCGCCGCCGGGCTCGACGTCGACAAGTTCGCGCCGCGCCTGTCCTTCTTCTGGGCCATCGGCATGAACACGTTCATGGAAGTTGCCAAGATGCGCGCAGCCCGCCTGATCTGGGCGAAACTGGTCGAGAAGGAATTCAAACCGAAGAACGTCAAATCCCTCAGCCTGCGGACGCACTCGCAAACCTCCGGCTGGTCGCTCACCGCGCAGGATGTTTACAATAACGTCATCCGCACCTGCCTCGAAGCCGTGGCCGCCACCGGCGGCCAGACGCAGAGCCTGCACACCAACAGCTTCGACGAAGCGCTCGCCCTGCCGACGGACTTCTCCGCCCGCATCAGCCGCAACACCCAGCTTTTCCTCCAGCAGGAAGCCGGCGCCTGCCAGACGATCGACATGTGGGGCGGCTCCTATTACGTCGAGCGCCTGACGCACGACCTCGCCGCCAAGGCCCTCGCCCATATCGGGGAAGTCGAGAAAATGGGCGGCATGCGCAAGGCCATCGAGCAAGGCCTGCCCAAGCTGCGCATCGAGGAAGCCGCCGCCAATACGCAGGCCCGCATCGACAGCGGCACGCAGACCGTGGTCGGCGTCAACAAGTTCCATCTCGATGAAGACGAGGACGTGCCCGTCCTCAAGGTCGACAATGCCGCCGTGCGCCGCATGCAGCTCGACAAGCTGGCCCGCCTGAAAGCCGACCGCAACGAAGCGGAAGTCACCGCCAAGCTCGACGCCATCGCCGAAGCCGCTGCGGGCACGACAGGTAACCTGCTCGCCCTCGCCGTCGATGCCGCCCGTGCCAAGGCCACGGTCGGCGAGATTTCTGAAGCCGTCGAACGCAGTCAGGGCCGCCACAGCGCCGTCATCCGCTCGATCAAGGGCGTCTATGGCGGCGGCGTCAAAGGCAATGCACGCGCCGAGGACGCCAAGTCCCTCGCTGCCGTGTTCGAAAAGAAACACGGCCGCCGTCCCAAGATCTACATCGCCAAGATGGGACAGGACGGCCACGACCGCGGCCAGAAGGTCGTCGCCTCAGCGCTGATGGACCTCGGCTGGGATGTCGAGATCGGCCCGCTCTTCCAGACGCCGGAAGAGGCCGCCGCCGATGCCCGCAAGGCCGGGGTCGACATCGTCGCCGCCTCCTCGCTCGCCGCCGGCCACCTCTCGCTCGTGCCGGAACTGAAACGCGCCCTCGGCAATGAAGGCGCGGCCAACGCCCGCATCATCGTTGGCGGCGTCATCCCGCAGCAGGATTTCGACGCCCTCTACGCCGCTGGCGCCACCGCCATCTTCCCGCCGGGCACCGTCATCGCCGACAGTGCCATCAAGATGCTGGAAGTGCTGGAGGATGGCGGGGCGAAGACGGCAGCGGAATAGGAATCTCCAATGATCACCACCACCACCTACACCATCCAGAATCGCGACATCACCGCCTATAAGGGCATTGTCTGCGGCGAGGTCATCATTGGCGCGCATCTCGGCAAGGATATTCTCGCCAGCTTCACCAATATTGTCGGTGGCCGGTCTGACGCCTACGAAAAGACGATCCGCGAAACGCGTGACGGCGCCATCGACGAAATGATCCGCAATGCCGAACAGCTCGGCGCAAACGCGATCGTCGGCGTGAAGTTCGACTACCAGGTCATCGGCCAGTCGGGCTCGATGATGATGGTTGCGGTCTCGGGCACGGCTGTCGTCCTCGCGTAAGCCCTTCCCATTCGCGGCGACAGGTTCCAAACTGCGCGAAAGCGGAGGGAATGATTTGATGGACGATGAATTCAAGGATTATGACGCGCTGGGCCTCGCCCATCTGGTCCGCACCAAACAGGTCAAGCCATCCGAGCTGTTGGACGCCGCGCTTGGCCGCGCCGAAGGCGCACAGGAGCAGATCAACTGTTTCTCCGCGCTTTTCCCCGAACTCGCCCATGAACAACTCGAACAGCCGCTTGGCGACGGCCCCTTTGCCGGTGTGCCCTTTGCCACCAAGGATCTCGCCGTCGACATCAAGGGCGCGCCGATCACGCAGGGCTCTGTCGCCTGGAAGGGCCATGTCGCCACCGAAGACAGCACGCTCGCCGCACGCTATCGCAAGGCGGGCCTCGTCTTCTTCGGCGCCACGACGACGCCGGAATTCGGTCTCACCCTGACAACCGAGTCCACCCTGCATGGCCAGACGCGCAACCCATGGGACACGACCCGCACGTCCGGCGGCTCATCCGGCGGCGCAGCGGCAGCCGTTGCATCCGGCGTCCTGCCCCTCGCACAGGCCAGCGATGGCGGCGGCTCGATCCGCATCCCGGCGGCCTGCTGCGGCCTGTTCGGCCTCAAACCCTCACGCGGACGTATCCCGATGGGCCCGGGCCGGACCGAAGGCTGGAATGGCCTCTCGACCGTCCACGCTGTGAGCCGCAGCGTGCGCGACAGCGCCGCCCTGCTCGACGTCTCCCATGGCCCGGAGGTCGGCAGCCGTTATCACGCGCCGCCCCCTGCCCGTCCGTTCCTCACGGAACTCGACCACGACCCGAAACCATTGAAAATCGCGCTCTGGCGCACTGCGTCGAACGGCACAAAGCCGGACGCCGACGCTGAGGCCGGTTTGAAGTTCACCGCCGACCTGCTCGAACGCCTCGGTCATACAGTGGTCGAAGCTGGTCCCCAGATGGACGGCGCCGCGCTCGGCAAGGCAGCCCTGTTCACGATCTCGGCCAATATCGCCGCCATGGTTGATGATCGCGCCAAGGCGCTCGGGCGCGACGTCCGCGAGGACGAGCTGGAGCCGGTCACGTTCCAGATGGCCAATCTCGGCCGCACCGTTCCGATGGTCGAGCTGGCCCATGCCAACAATACGTTCCAGACCGCCGCCATTGCCTATGAGCGCTTCCTCGATGCCGGCGGCTTCGACATGACCCTGTCGCCCACGCTGATGCGCGCGCCGGAAAAACTGGGCGTCATGGCTCTCACCGAGCCCGAAACGATGGGCGAAGCGGTGCAGACCTTCGCGCCGCACTGCGCCGTGTTCAACCAGATGGGTGCCCCCGCCATGTCGGTCCCCCTGCATTGGACCGGCCCCACCCCGACCGCACCCTCGGGTCTCCCGCTCGGCATGATGTTCGGCAGCCGCTACGGGACTGAAAGCCTTCTCTTCGCTCTGGCCGGACAATTGGAACGATCCGCGCCCTGGGCGCACCGGCATCCGCCCGTCTGGGTGGCATAAGCCATCGAACCCGTTGCCTTGATGCGGAAAATTATGAAAGGTTCATGCAGACTTCACCTTTGATCCCCGAAAGGACCCAGCATGTTCAAGCCCCTCGCCGTCGCGATGTCAGCGACCTGTCTCGCCTTTGCAGCGTCCGCCAATCCGGCTTCGCCTGATTCGGTTTCTGGCCTGCTGCAAGGCATGGACAGCACCGATGTCGTCATTGAATGGATCGATGACTCCACAGCGCGTGTCGATGCAACGCGAAATGGTTACAATTTCACTGTCCGCTTGATGGATTGTGATGAGAGCAAGAAGTGCAAGTCTTCCCTGACATTCGCCGCGTTCGATATGGGCGGCACACCCGACATCGGTGAATTCCAGAAGATCAATGACTACAATGACAGCTACCCTTTCGGCCGCGCATTCCTTATTGGCGATCCGGATACGGAAGGATACATGGTTGGCATTGACTACTCGATATCACTGGCCGACGAAAACGACTATGGCCAACAGGAAGTGAGCCTGTTTTTCATCATCCTGGATTCCTTCATCACCCATATGCAGGCGGACAGCTGATGGCGGCGTCCGCCCGCTCCGGCGGCTGCCATTGCGGCGCGGTCCGATTTGAAGCGGACCTGCCGGACGCATTCGACATCGAGGACTGCAACTGTTCGATCTGCGCGATGAGCGGCAACACGCATGTCATCGTTCCCGCCAGCCGCTTCCGCCTGCTCAAGGGCGCCGACAACCTGACGGAATACACGTTCAATAGCGGCCAGGCCCGCCACCTGTTCTGCCGCACGTGCGGAATCAAGAGCTTCTATGTGCCCCGGTCAAACCCCGACGGATTCGCCGTCACCTGGCGATGCCTTGACGACTGGGCGTCCCTAAAGGTCACGATCAATGCCTTCGATGGCCAGAACTGGGAAGCCAATGCGGGCACACTGGCACACAAGTCGCGGGATTGACCGGATCCGCTCAGTCCCGGTCAGGTGGGCCGTCGTCGCGCCGGCCCTGATCCATGCGGATCCGGCGATGCCGCTCTCCCGGTTCGCGCGACATCATGTCGGCGAGCGCCTTGCGCTGGTCGAGGCTGAGTTCAGCCAGCCGGTCGACCAATGTGTCATGGATCGCCGAATGGACCGCCTCGTCGGAGGTGCGCAATGCGTTGAACGCACGCCGGACAGCGTCAGGATCATAGGGATCGGTCTGGAGCGCCTCGCCCAGCGCAACGCGTGCAGCCCGCCTGACGGCGACTTCGTCTTCCGCCGACCTGAACGCATGCATCATGATCTTGCGGACAAGCATGCGGTCCTCGGCGCTGGCGGTATCCAGCACGGGCGGCCGCCGCGGCCCCATCCCATCCTGACCGAACCCGGCAGGCGGCGCCCGCAGCGCTATGCCCCCGACCAGACCCACCAGCAGCAGGTTGGCCATGACCGACAGGGTGAGCCAGAACGGAATGCGGCGTGTGGGTTTGGTGTCGCTCATTGAGCGGCCTCCTGGCTGTAACTGAACGAATCGAATCCCAACGCGGCATAGACGAGCGTATCGACAGAATCTTCGGTCGTGGCAGTCGTTCCCGACTGGGCTGTTCCCAATCCGATCGCAAGCCCAAGCGCGAGCGATGCGAGGGCACCGACCGTCGGCCAGCGCGGAATAGCTGCTAGCCAGCTGCGCCGTTGCACGCGTGCCTTGGGCGCGGCGTCAATCAGGGCCGCCGTGAGCGCCGCAGACGGCGTTACGTCCTGCATTCCGCCCAGCAACGCGTCGACATGCCGGGCAGCCTGAAGTTCATCTGCAAACCGATCCGGCGCTTCAGCCAGCAGGGCCTTGGCCGCCGCGCGTTCGGCTTCCGGAAAGGCGTTCGCATCCGCGCCCCAGGCTTCGATCAGCGCAATCAGCCGTGCATCGGTCATTGTGTTCGTCATGCCTCGCTCCTTTCCATCAATACCGTGCGCAGCGTCCGCCGCGCGCGTGCGAGAAGGCTTTCGAGCGCCTCCACGCTGATTTCCATAATTTCCGCCGCGTCGGCCTGAGAATGGTCTTGCAGCGCGCACAGCGTCAAGGCAGCGGCCTGGCGCTCAGGAAGTGCGGCGATGGCGCCCTCGACGGCGCGTACACGTTCCGACTGGTCCAGGGCATCGTCCGGGCGAAGCGCCATGTCGACCTGTTCCGGCAGCTCCGCCATGGTCGACTCCCGGCGCTTGCGCAGCCGGTCATAGCAAAGGTTCAACGCGACGCGGTGCAGCCAGGTCGAAAATTTCGCCCGTGGCTCCCAGTTCGGCAGGGCCTTCCAGGCACGTATGAATGTTTCCTGTGTCACATCTTCAGCCTCGGCCCGGTCCGCCAGCATGCGGGTCGCAAGCGCCAGCACGCCGGGGCTGTAGCGATTGACCAGCGCTGACACCGCCTGCCGTTCTCCGGCAGCTGCGCGCGTGATCTGATCAAGGTCGGATGAGAATGCCACGAGGCAGTGTCTAGCGCGCGATCTGCCGAAGGGGAAATGCCTTCACCGCATGCGACGGGCAGGAGCCGGATCGCCGGGCGAGCCGAACGCATTCGACGGTGCGAAGGGAGGGGAATAATTCGCATGTCATGCATCCGGCCCGCCCGGCATTCCAGGCAGCCTGTCCTATTCGCCGTCAGGCGCGTCGGTCGCAGGCATACCGCCATGTCGGCCCCACATGTCACGATGATCTTTCATCGCGGCGCGGGCGGCTTCACGCTCTTCATCGCTGACCGTGCCGTCGCCGTCCGTGTCAAAGCGTTCCATGCCGCGCATCGGACGAGCGGCGAACTCTGCCGCGCTCACCGTGCCATTGCCGTCCGTGTCGAGCTTCCCGAACATCCGGGCCTGACGCTCGGCCTTGCGCTGCGCTTCCATCGTGTCGTGATGCAAGGTCATTTCGTCCAGGGTCAAGGCGCCGTCCTGATTGGCGTCGGCGGCATTGAACATCGTGGTGCGGAACGCCTGAATTTCTTCCTTCGAGATGTCGCCATCGCCATTGGTATCGACCGCTTTCATGTGTTCGCTGTCGGGTCCGCCATGTCGACCGTGCCCGCGCTCGGCCTGCGCCGCGAAGGGCACCGCAATGACGAGTGCCGTAGAAGCGATCAGAGTAGCAAGAGTGGTACGTTTCATGAGGATATTCTCCGTTATCGTGATTAACCCATCACGCATTTAACGGCGTAATGCCCTCAATCCGTCGCTGGTAGCTGCAGTTTTTCGGCAGCAATCGCATGCACATTTGCCTTCAGTGCAGCGAGATGGCGCTCCAGCGCATTGAAATCTTCGGCGGCGACAGCACGGCACAAGCGGTTCTTCAAACCGTCCGGAATGTCGTCTGCGGCTATTTCACTGCCGACCGCCAGACGCTGAACCTGCTGCAGCGCCTGCAGGTAAGCGAGGGCATCCTGAAGCACGACATAGGGAGCGGCAGGCTGGTACCCACTGGCTGCGATGCCTTCCAGCGCGTCGCTCACGTTCGGCCATATGCAATCCGGTTTGCCCATCAGCAACATGTCCTGCTGCACGATGAACTCGATATCGATCAGCCCGCCTTTTTCGGTTTTCAGGTCCCACAGGCCCTTGCCCGGCTTTTCGCGGTAAAGACGCTGGCGCATCTCCGAGACATCCCGCGCAATCTGGCCCGCATCCTTGCTGGCACGGGCCGCAATGGCCGCCTTGGCGCTCGACAGCACTTTAGCGCCGAGACCCGCATCTCCAGAAACGAACCGCAGGCGCGTCAACGCCATGTGTTCCCAGGTCCAGGCTTCTTCGTTCTGGTAACTCCTGAACGCCGTCAGGCTGACGGCTACCGGCCCGCCGCGCCCGGAAGGCCTGAGGCGCATGTCGACTTCATACAGCGCGCCCTCAGCCGTGGGGGCGGTCAGCGCCGTAATCAGGCGCTGCGTGACACGTGTGAACCAGGTCTGCGAATCCAGCGACGGCGCCTCATAGACCACGATGACGTCGAGATCGGATCCGGCCGTCAGTTCCGAACCGCCGAGCTTGCCCATTGCGAAGACACCCCAGACGCCCGGCGCCTCGCCGTATCGCCGCACCGTTTCGGCTTCGGCGACCGCAGCCATCTGGCGAATCGTGTCGTCGGCCAGTCGCGACCAATGCATTGCAGCGTCGGAAGCGTTGATCAGCCCGTGCAGCAGGTTGTGACCGATCAGGAAACTCTGTTCACGATGGTAGCGCCGCCATTCGTCCAGCGCCGCATCGAAACTTGTGCTTGCCGTAATCTTCGGCGGTTCGGGCGCCTGCCCGCTGACCAGGGCTTCCAGCAGGTCAGGACGGCGCGACAGGATTTCGGCGAGCCGCGGCGCCAGGGCCAGTGTCGCCACCAGGTCATCAAGCAGCGCCGGCTTGGCCAGCAGCATGGACAATGTCTGCACGCCCGACGACAGGCCGCTGAAGAAACGCGAGAACCAGCGAAACGCCTCGTCGGGCTCACCCGTTGCGCCCATGGCTTCCAACATCCGTGGCAGGATCGCCGTCAGGAGTTCCCGTCCTCGCACGGTACGGGTCGCAGGCACGTTCCCCCTGTGCCAGTTTCGTATCGTCGCAATGGCGGCGCTCGGCGCCCCAAATCCGAGCCCCAACAGAGTGCGGACTGTTTCGGGGTCATCATCCACGCCCGTGAAGACAAGGTTGCCGATTCGGCTTGGCTCGTCCTGTTGCTCGTCCCGGGCGAACAAAGCATCATAGGCCGCCTGAACCACCCGCCGGGTCTCGAGCAGGTCGTGATCGAAGTCCGCAAGGGAGGTATACCCGCACAGCGCCGCGACACCCTCGCGCTCCGCCGTGTCCGCTGGAATTGTGTGGCTCTGCTCGTCATGGCGCATCTGGATCCGATGCTCGACATCGCGGAGTAATTTATAGGCTGTTGTCAGCTCCGTCGCTGTGCCGTCCGCCACAATGCCCGCATCTCGCAGGGCATCCATTGCGCCAAGCGTTGTATTGTCCCTCAGTTCCGGATGGCGACCGCCCATGATCAGTTGCTGGGTCTGCACGAAGAACTCGATCTCGCGGATGCCACCCGGGCCCAGCTTGATGTCGGGGGCCGGATTTTCGAAGCCGTGGGCGCCAATCTTGGTATTGATCATCCGCTTGATCGCCTGGATGTCGTCAATCGCCCAATAATCGAGATTACGGCGCCAGACATAGGCCCCCATCCGGACTATGAATCGGGCGGCGGCACCCATGTCGCCGGCCGCTGCCCGCGCCTTGATCCAGACCATCCGCTCCCAGTTCTGGCCGACACTCTCATAATACATTTCCGCCATCGCGGTCGAAACAGCGAGCGGCGTTGAAGACGGGTCGGGCCTGAGGCGCAGGTCCGTCCGGAACACGTAGCCATCCGCCGTGACTTCATCGAGCAGTCGGACAACATCCTTCAGAACGCGCTGCGCCGTCTCGCCGGGCGATCGCTCGCCGCCATCGAACCCGTCCGGTTCGTAGAAAGCAACAATGTCGATATCGCTGGAATAGTTGAGTTCGAACGCGCCCATCTTGCCGAGCGCAATGATGAACAGCCCCGTATCCGAAAGGCCCCGGTTTGCCAGAGCCACACGCAGCGCCGCCTGTACCGACGCCATCGCGAACGCGGTCAGGGCCGTAGTCACTTCCATCACGCTGCGCTTGCCTGACAGGTCGTCGGCGGCGAGCGAGAGGTGGACGGCGGCCTTCGCCTTGCGCAGCACCGTCATCGCCTCATCTATCGGCGTCTCGCCCGGCAGGTCCGTTACGGACGCAAGCGCCGCCTCGAACGGTCGCGCTTCAGTCCGCTCCGACAGGCGCTTCAGGTAGGGCGCGTGATTGATCGCCACAGCGAGCGCTGCGTCAGGCGTCGAGGCCAGAGGACGTATCTCAAGCATGGTCCGCTAAGCCCGCGGGAGACGCAGGATCGCCTTCAGGCCGGGCTGGCCGGGCGGCCCACCTGCATCCTGGAGGATCAGTTCGCCGCCATGCATGTCTGCGACAGAGTCCACCAGCGAGAGGCCAAGGCCCGATCCCGGCTGGGTGCGCGCCGAATCGAGGCGCTGGAATCGCTGCACGACGGTCTTGCGGGCGTCCGTCGGCACACCGGGCCCGGAGTCGATCACGGTCAGGTCGATCGTCCCGTCCGGCCCGCGCGCGGCCGTGAAGGAAATCGCCCCGCCTGCCGGCGTGTACTTCACCGCATTGTCCAGCATGTTCGACAAGGCCTGTCCGATCAGGTCGCGGTCGCCGAGAATCATCAGGTGCCGGGCGATCTGGCTCTTGAAGGTCAGCTCCGCCTCTTCGCAGGCCGGGTCGAACAGTTCCGCGAGTTCCTCCGCCAGTTCGCTGACATCCATGCGCACCCGCTCGCCCTCAGCGCCGGCTTCCAGCCGCGCAAGGCGCAGGATCGCGTTGAACGTCGCCAAGACGCGGTCGACTTCCTCGACGGTCTCGTTCAGCGTTGCGCTGGCGGCTTCCTGCGACAGGGGCTGGGATAGCGCAATCTCCAGCCGGTTGCGCAGGCGCGAAAGGGGAGAGCGCAGGTCATGCGCGATGGCATTGCCCGTATGGCGCGTTGCATCGACCAGTTTCTCGATCTGGTCGAGCATGGCATTGATGCGCTGGCCCAGACGATCAAATTCATCGCCCGATCCCCGCACAGGCACCCGCCGTCCCAGCTCGCCGCCCATAACCGCTTCGGCCGTGCGCGCCAGTTCGTCCGCGCGGCTTGCAGCGCCCCGGGAGATCAGGACGCCACCCAGCAATGACAGGATCAGCCCGATCGGCGCCGCAATGAAGATGGCGCGCTGAATGCGAACCACGATCGCCGTCTGCTGGGCCGTATCGAAGGCCACCAGCAGCGCCCCGCCATTGTCTCTCAGGCGCACGAACTTGCCCGCTGCCGAACGCACGATCATCGACCCGTCGGGCTCGGGCTGGTCGAAATCGAAATAGACCGTCTTGGAATCCACTTCCGGCGGCGCCACCGGCATCCGCTGGAAGTGACCGGCAATCTTCCGGCCCGAGGAGTCCTCAAGGTAATAGAAATAAGTCGACCCAGTCCGCGTCATACGCTCCAGCACCGACTGGCTCAGGCGCTCCATACCGCCCGTATAATAGGCATTGCCGAGCTGCTCGAACTCGAGGTCGAGCCGGCGGTCGGATTCGTTGCGGATATAATAGACGGTCGAATAATAGAGATAGATCAGCAATGCCGCTGAAAACGCCGCAAACATGGCGCTGTAGAGCAGCGCCAGTTTGAACGTCGTCGTTCTGAGGAAGGTCGGCAGGCCGAGTTTCATGACTCGCCTCGTGCCAGTCCGCACGCGGGCCGTCTAGCCCTGCAGACGATACCCGGCACCGCGCACGGTGTGCAGCAAGGGTTCTTCGAACTCCTTGTCGATCTTCGCCCGCAGGCGCGAGATGTGCACGTCGATGACATTGGTCTGGGGGTCGAAATTATAGTCCCAGACCTTTTCGAGCAGCATTGTGCGGGTCACGACCTGTCCGGCATGGCGCATCAGGTATTCCAGCAGGCGGAATTCGCGCGGCTGCAGGTCGATCTTCTTGCCCGCCCGCGTCACCTTGCGGGTCAACAGGTTCATCTCGAGGTCGCCCGCTTTCAGCGACGTCACCTGCGGCTCGCCGACCTGGCGGCGGCCAAGGGCTTCGACACGCGCTGCCAGTTCCGACGGCGCGAAGGGTTTGGACAGATAGTCGTCTGCCCCGGCCTTCAGGCCCTGGACCCGGTTCTGGACATCGCCCAGCGCTGAAAGGAAGAGGGCTGGCGTCGTGCCGCCCGCTTCCCGGTATTCCTTCAGCAGGGTCAGGCCGTCCTTGGCAGGCAGCATGCGGTCAACCACGAGCGCATCGAAATCAGCCGAACGGGCCAGTTCCAGTCCGCGTTCGCCATCAATCGCCTTGTCTACGCTGTGGCCTGCTTCAACGAGAACTTTCTCGATGAAACTTGCCATTTCGGCATCATCTTCGATCACGAGTACGCGCATAGTGTCTCCCACTACTGTGTCTTCCACCAAGGTATCAGGCATCATTCTATCCTATCCTTTTGTCGAGAGGTCGAGAGTCCGGTAATTGGTGATCTGCCCGATCCGCACGGCGACAAGCACCTTGCTGCGGCCAGACTTCCTGGCGTCGGCCACGGCTTTCTGGAAAGCGTCAACCGAAACGGCCGGCTGGCTATTGGCCTCCAGGATCACCATGCCTGCCTGCAGGCCCGCATCTTCGAACACGCCCTTACGGGCAACGTCGACGATCATCAGGCCAGGCTCGCCGGGTTTCAGGCCCAGTTTGGTGCGTGTCTCATCATCCAGCGGCTTGAAGGTCACACCATAGTCGTCAAGGACCGTGCCTTTTTCTTCGACTTTCGGTGCGATCGAGTCCGATGAAGGCCGGAAGTTCGCGGTCAGGTCGTCCGGTCGTTCACCAACGGTTACGCTGACCGTCTGACGCTTGCCGCCGCGCAGCACTTCGAACTTGTTTGATGTATTCGCGATCAGCTTGCCGACGAGGCGGGTTGTTGTCGTCGCATCGGTCACTTTCTGGCTGTTCACCGAGAGAATGATATCGCCGCGTTCGAGCCCGCCCTTTTCGGCCGGGCTGCCATTCGTGACGTCGGCGATGATCGCGCCTTCATTGTTCTTCAGGCCCTGGGCCTCGGCCATGTCCGAGGTCAGGTCCTGAATGGCGACCCCCAGCCAGCCGCGCGACACGCGACCGTCCTTGATGATCGCCTGCGTCACTTCATTGGCCAGTTCAGCCGGGATCGCAAATCCGATACCCACCGATCCGCCGGTCGGCGAGAAGATCGCCGTATTCACGCCAACCACATTGCCGTTGAGATCAAATGTCGGCCCGCCCGAATTGCCGCGATTGATCGAAGCATCGATCTGGAGGAAGTCAGTGTAGGGACCGGCGCCGATATCACGACCGTCAGCCGACAGGATGCCTGCCGTTGCCGTGCCGCCCAGGCCAAACGGGTTGCCGAGTGCTACGACCCAATCGCCCTTACGCAGGTCATGCGAATTGCCAAAGCGGACATAGGGATACGTGCCCTTTTCCTTGATACGCAGGACAGCGAGGTCGGTCTGAGAGTCGGTGCCGACAAGTTCGGCGTCCAGTTCGCGGCCATCCTTCAAGGTGACCATTATCTCGGTCGCGTTTTCCACGACGTGATTATTGGTGACGACGTAGCCATCCTTGGAAATCAGGAAGCCCGACCCGAGCGAACGCGCCTCCTGGGTCTCGGGCTCCGGATTGTCTTCTTGCTGTTGCTTGCGGTTCTCCAGGAACTCGTCGAATCCCGGCATGCCACGGAACTGTTCGAAGAATTGTTCCATATCGGCCAGCTTGCCAACTTCGCGTTCGCTGACGACGTTGACGCTGACCACGGCTGGCTCGACCCGCTCGATCAGGTCGGCGAAACTGAGCGGTGCGCCTCGGGGCGCCTCGATGGCAATGGGCTGCGCGCCCGCTTCCGGGCTGAAGATTTTCGGCGACAGCACCAGCGTGCCCACGGCCGCTGCGCCGAAGACAGCCGCCACGAGGGCTTGTCTCGAAATGCCAAATTTCTTCATTAGTCTCTCCAAGTCACTGAAATTGCGTCGGTTAGCCGAACATTGCTTAGATAAACATGTCACAGGCAATGTGGTCATTAAATGTCAGTTAGGTGGATTTGGCCGGGGTTTCCACCGTTCGCACGTGTCCACCCGCCTCAAGTGTCTGGTGAACCGGGCATTTGTCCGCAATTTCCATCATCCGGGCGCGCTGGTCAGCGTCCATGTCGCCTTCGATTGTGATCGCCCGGTCGAACACATCGATCTTCCGGCCTTCCTCGCAATGCAGGCAGTCGTCCACATAGTCCTTGCTGTGGGTGATCGAGACAGACACGCGATCCAGCGGCCAACCCTTCCGGTCGGCATACATGCGCAATGTCATCGAGGTGCAGGCGCCGAGCCCGGCTGCGACGTATTCATACGGGTCCGGCCCGCGTCCGCCGCCGCCGGCATCGATCGGCTCATCGGCGATCGAGACATGGTCGCCGATCACGACGGCATTCTCGTATTTCCCCCGTCCGGTCTCGCTGACGATCACATCGCGGGTTCCGCCGGTTTCCTGCACCGGCATGGCCGCGCCAGCATCAAAGACATAAGGCTCCGCCCAGACAGCGATCAGTTTCCCGGCCCGTTGCGCATCGCCCGGCGACGTCAGCAAATGGTCCGCCTTGTCGAGACTGATGAAGGATTTCGGATGGCGCGCAGCCACGAACAGGGCAGTCGCATTCCCGATACCCACCGTCTCGTCCAACGGCGCATGCATGACCAGCAGAGGCCGCTTCAGCCCGGCCGCGGCCTCGGTCACGTTCGCCCCGCGCACATCATCCAGGAATTGCCGCTTCAGCACGAAAGGTCGCCCGGCCAGCTGGACCTCCGCCTCCCCTTCGTCTTCGATTTGCTCGACATGGGTGCGGATCGCATTGATCACGTGCGCAGCATCCGATGGCGCGCCTATGGTGACGACTGCCTTCACTTGCGGAATATCATGCGCCGCCACGATCACTGCGGCCCCGCCCAGCGAGTGCCCGATCAGCAATTGCGGCCCGCCATGCGCCTGGTCCAGCCATTCGGCCGCCGCCACCAGGTCCTGCACATTGGTCGTGAAGTTCGTATTCGAAAAATCGCCTTCCGAATTGCCCAGACCGGTAAAATCGAACCGCAGCACGCCTATACCTTGCTCAACAAGCGCCGCCGTGATCTCCCGCGCGGCATAAATATCCTTCGAACAGGAAAAGCAGTGGGCGAACAGCGCCCAGGCGTGCGGCCGGAAGACGGGCGTATCCAGCCGCGCCGCCAGCAGGCCACCATCATGGCCGGGAAATTCAACGCGGTTCGATTCTGCCATGTCAGCTCCCTGAGTTCATCCAGCTCCCAGAACTGGAGGAGACGGGCCCGGCGTGCAAGGCCGCGACCATCCCGATTGCGTGACTGAAAGTGTGCGCAGGCTTGACTTGCCCGACCTGCATGACGTTCGTGGCGAACCAAACCCAATCGCGCGGAACGGTTCGACACGCCATGAAGTCCACCTATGTTTTTCTCGCGATTGCCGTTCCGGTCATGGTCGCCAGCGCCTGGCTCCTGGCTGCGCCGGGGACAATTCTGCTCTCGCTCAGCCTCGGTGCCTTGCTCATTGCCCTGTCGGCCATCGATATCGCCACCCTGCGCCTGCCAGATGCCCTAACCTTCACTGTCCTGCTCTTCGGCGCCATCATGGTTGCGTTGACGCGGCCGCATCTATGGCCACATCACCTGCTCGGCGCCGGTATCGGTTATGTCGCACTGGTCGGGCTGGAGCTTGCCTACAAGCGCCTGCGCGGGCGCGACGGGCTCGGCCGGGGCGACGCAAAGCTGCTGGGCGCCATCGGCATGTGGGTTGCCTGGCCAGGCCTCGCCCCTGTCCTGCTGGTCGCGTCCGTGTCGGGTCTCCTCGGCGCCGTCGCCGCCAGCCTCTTCGGCAAGCGCGCGCTGTCGGGCGAAACGCAGATGGCCTTCGGTCCATGGATCGCGCTGGGCGGCTGGGTCGTCTGGCTCGCCGCGCCGCACATGGCTTTGGTCCCGCTCGGCTAGATCTCGTCCGGCACCACGGGATCCGCACCCGCCTTGCGCCGCCGCGCGACGCCGAAGGCAATCAGTCCGCCGATAACGAGCAGGCCGAACGGCCCGCCCCACAGGATAAAGCCTTCCAGGCCTGTCCGCTTCGGCCGGAACAGTACGAACTCGCCATACCGGCTCTCGAACCAGTCGCGCACCTCGGCATCGCTCGCGCCTTCACCGACCATCACCCGCACACGCGCGCGCATGTCTTCGGCAATCGCTGCGGAGGATTGCGAAATCGGCTCGTTCTCGCAGGCGACACAGCGCAGTTCCCGCATCAGCGCCTGCGCCCGCGCCTCCTCGACCGGGTCGTCGAGGACCTGGCCGATTGAGGTCAACGCGAGACCGAACGCGACCAGGCTCAGAAACAAGGTCCTGAAGACCATCAGGAAGTCCTCCGACGCGGCACCAGGCTCAACAAGGCTCCAGACGCGATCAGTATGACACCAAGATACACCAAATCGATCAAGGGATTGAAATAGACCCGGAATACCCATCGCGTCTCGCCATCCACGTCGCGGCGATCACCCAGCGCAACATAAAGATCGCCTGTGCCGGTCTTGTGGATAGCCGTTTCGGTCGTCGGCATCCTTGAGGCGGGATAGTAGCGCTTGGTCGGGGCCATCTCGGCCTTTATGCTGCCCTTGCGGGCGGTCAGCACCGCCTTGTCGGCATACCAGTTCGGGCCTTCGATTGCGTGCACGTCCTTGAGTGTGATGTCCCATCCCGCCACGGTGCCCGACCCGCCTGCCGGCAGCGCCAATGTCGCCTCATAGCGCTGCGTCGTCTCGACTACCGCGCCCATGATGAACACGCCCAGCCCGATATGCGCCAGCGTCATGCCCCAGACCCTGAGCGGAAGACGGAAGACGCGGGCCAGTGTCACCGCGCGTCGCCGCACTTCCCACAGTGCGCCAAAAATCAGCCAAATGGCCAGCGCCAGCCCGAAGGCGGCGCCCAGCGGAATGTCCCAAAGGCTGACGCCCAGCAGCAGGAATACGGCCACAAGTCCGACGCCGCCCGCGGCCCATTTCCACACGCCCGAAAGATCAGCCTTGCCCCAGGTCCACGCTTGCACGATCGGCAGGATCGCGAGCAGCGCGGCCAGCATCGGAACGAAAGTCAGCCGGAAATAGGGTTCGCCGACCGAGATCGTCCGGCCCGCCGCTTCCGCAATCAGAGGGAACAGTGTGCCCAGCAGCACCGTCAGCGCCGCCACGATGAGTACGACATTGTTCGTTGCCAGCGCGCCCTCGCGGCTCAGCATCTGCCACGGCTTGCCGCCTTCAAGCTTCGGCGCACGTAGGGCAAACAGGCCGAGCGCAAGGCCGCCGTAGACGACCAGCCCGCCCAGCAGCAGCATCCCGCGCTTCGGGTCGACCGCAAACGCATGCACCGAGGTCAGCACACCGGAGCGCACGAGAAAGGCGCCCATGATCGAGAACAGGAAGGCCAGCACCGCCAACAGCGCCGTCCAGGCGGCAAAGCTGCCGCGCTTCTCGGTCACCACCACCGAGTGCAAGAGCGCCGCGCCGATCAGCCAGGGCATCAGCGAGGCGTTTTCCACCGGATCCCAGAACCACCAGCCGCCCCAGCCGAGTTCGTAATAGGCCCAGTAAGAGCCAAGCGCGATCCCGACCGTCAGGGGAATGAAGGCCGCCAGCGCCCAGCGCCGCGACTCCTTGGCCCAGACCCGGTCGATCCGCCCGTCGATCAGGCCAGCAGCCGCCAGCGCGAATACGAAGGAAAAGCCGACATAGCCGAGATAAAGCATCGGCGGATGCGAGGCGAGCGCCACGTCTTGCAGGACCGGATTGAGGCCCGCCCCCTGCAGCGGCGCAGGGTCGAGCCGCAAATAGGGTGAGGAGGCGAACAGAAGGTAGGCCAGCGCCCCCGTGGCCAGCCATCCCTGCACGCCCAGCGCCCGCGCCTCGAACACGTCACGCCCCGAGCGCATCCACAGTGCCCCCGCCGCACCGAAGCCCAGCGTCACCAGGCACCAGAGCGCCATCGAGCCCTCATGGTTGCCCCAGACCCCGGCCAGCTTGTAGACCATCGGCTTCAGCGTGTGGGAATTGTTGGCGGCCAGCGCCAGCGAAAAATCGGACTGCGCAAACGCCACCAGCAGCGTCGCAAACGACAGCGCCATCACCACCAACGCCACGATCGCCGCACGTCCCGCCAGCGCCCGCGCGCCGGTCAGGCCCAGCACGCCCTGCGCCAGCGAGGCCGCGAGCGCGAGGAATGCCGCAAGGTGTCCAAATTCGATCATGTCAGCTGGCGCTTGCGTCGGAGCCCGTGCCCAGCGGCTTCAGCTCGCGCGGCTGGTAATTCTCGTCATGCTTGGCCAGCAGCTGGCGCGCAGTGAACTTGCCATCCGCATCGAACGAACCGATCGCCACGACGCCCTGGCCTTCGCGGAACAGGTCCGGCGCAATGCCGGTGAAGCTCACCGTGATCGTCGCCGGGCTATTGTCGATGACCGTGAACACGATCTCGCTGCCATCGCCCGGATAGGTCAGCGACCCGGGCGCCACCCAGCCGCCGACCTTCACGTCCTTGCCGATCTCGGGAATACCGTTTTCCGCAAGAACTTCAGGCGTGTAGAACAGGTTGGCATTCTGCCGCAGCGCGACGAAGGCGAGCGTCGCAGCAGCCAGCAAAAGGGCGGCGGCAACGGCGAATGTCCACAATCTGCGGGTCCGGGCTCTCATGGCGCCAGTGTATACCGGCAACCGCCGGAATTGACAGTGCGGCAGATGCAGCAGCGCGCTCGGCGCTATTCTGCGGGAAGCGCTTCGCTCTCGCCAATCACGTCCAGCATCGCCCCGAAACGGTCGCGGCGCGGATCGTCCGGCGGTAATTTGGCGAACACGGCCCGCATCATCTGCGCGGCCTTGTCCTGATCGCCGGCCTGCGCGGCCCCCATGGCCGCCCACATGCCCGCCTGCACCTGCGTGTCGTCCAGTTCGTACGCCCGCGCAAACAGCCGGGCCGCGTCCGGGCCAACCGCGCCATCGCCCATCTCGACCAGCACCTGCGCCAGCCCCACCAGCGCGGGCACATAAGTCGCGTCCCGTCGCAGGGCCGACTGGTAGGCCCGGGCGGCATCGTCCGGACGATTCTGGCCGCGCAGCAATTCCGCAATGAAATAATGCGGCTCTGGCGCTTCGGGTTGGTCGACTGCCGTCTGCTCGAGCCTTGCCAGCGTTTCCGCCGCCGTCAGCGTTTCCGGCGCGTTGCGGATCTTTTCCATGATTTCGTGCTGGCGTTCGGCCATCGGCTGGTCGGCCATGCCCGGGCGTCCGACGGCAAGGTATCCGCCGACGCCAAGCGCCAGGCAGGTCGCAACGATGATTGCCTGCATGCGGGTCATGATTTCGGAAACCTCAGCCGCGCGCGCAAGCCGCCCTGCGCGCTCTCTTCCAGTTCAAGCCGCCCCTTGTGCAGCTCGGCCAGCTCGGTGACGATTGACAGTCCGAGGCCCGTGCCCGGTATCGACTCGTCCAGCCGCACGCCACGCTTCAGCGCGCCTTCGCGCTCGATCGGCGACAGCCCCGGCCCGTCATCCTCGACATCAATCACCAGTTCCTGCGGCGCGTCCGAAATCCGCACGAGCACATCGGCCTTCGCCCACTTGCAGGCATTGTCCATCAGGTTGCCGATCATTTCCTCGAAATCCTGCTTCTCTCCGCGAAACACCGCGCCCGTATCACCAACAACGCTGACATTGATGCCCTTGGCATCGAACAGCCGGTTCAGCAACCGGGCAAGCGCCTCGACTACCGGAGTCACATCCGTGCGGGCGCCCAGCGTCTCGGCCCGCGCCGCCATCCGCGCCCGCTTCAGATAGTGTTCGACATTCGCATGCATGGATTCGGTCTGCCGCCGCACGACATCGTCCAGCTGCGCGTCACCCTTCGCCTCGTTGCGCAGCACGGCAATCGGCGTTTTCAACGCATGCGCGAGATTGCCGACATGTGTTCGCGCGCGCTCAACCACGTCCCGATTGTGACCGATCAGCTTGTTCAGTTCCTCCGTCAGGGGACGAACCTCAATCGGATAGCCTTCCCGCAGGGTCTGCCGTGTGCCCGCGCGAATATCCGCGATATCATGCTCGATCCGCTTCAGCGGCTGCAGCGAAAACCGGATGCCCGCCACCATGGCGGCAAACACGCCCCCGAACAGGGCAATCATCGTCCCCAGCAGCATGCCGCGGAACCGTGTGGCAGCCGCGTCATTCGGCGTGCGGTCGGCTGCAGCAACGAGCACCAGCGGCGTGTCCCTGTTCTCGAGAATAATCGCCTTGGCGGCCACCCGAACGCGTTGCTCGGCCGGCCCCTCATAATCGGCAAATTGTGCCATCCCCGGTTCAGCAACCGCCCGGCGAATCTGCTCGGGAGTCACAGGCACCGGCTCATCCCACAGGCTTTTGGAATGCAAGTCCCCCTGGATGGAAAGGTCGGGTGCCAGGCCAACCACGGCCCAGTACTGCCCCGAATATTGCGTCTGGAACCGGGCATCATGCGACAGGAACTCCCGTTCAGCATCGGTCACCTGGCCGTCTTCGAGAAAGGCCCCCTCCTGTGTCATTTCCCGCGTCAGGGTGACCAATGTCTGCTCAAGGTCTTCTTCCAGCAGGGACAGGGTCTGCGCGCGGTACAGCGCCGACAGGGCCAGCGCGCCGCCGATCAGGACGACCAGCCCCCACAGTGCCGCCGCAAGCATCATCCGCCGCGCCAGCGAAACGCCTGGCCAGCGATCAATGAAACGCGTGACGGGGTTGCCCGATCTATCCATTCAGACGGTCTGGCACGTCAGGTGCCTATCCTGCAACGCGCGCCTCGTTCTCGGGAACGATCAGCCGGTAGCCCAGACCGCGCTCGGTCTGGATACGCTCTACCCCGATCTTGCGGCGCAAGCGCCCGATGAACACTTCGATCGTGTTCGAGTCGCGATCGAAATCCTGATCATAGATGTGCTCGACCAGTTCGGTGCGCGGCACGACCCGGCCCTGATGGTGCATCAGGTAGGACAGCACGCGATATTCGTGTGCCGTCAGCTTGATCGGTTCACCATTGACCATGGCCCGCGCAGCGCGCGTGTCGACCATCAGCTTGCCCGCTTCCAGCGTCGCAGCCGAATGCCCGGCGGCCCGGCGCAACAGCGCCCGCAGGCGCGCCAGCAATTCCTCCGTCACGAACGGCTTGGCCAGGTAATCGTCGGCACCGGCATCAAAGCCTGCAACCTTTTCGCTCCACTGGTCGCGCGCCGTCAGGATCAGCACAGGGAAGGATTTCCCGTCCGCCCGCCATTTCTTCAGGATGCTCACCCCGTCCATCTTGGGCAGGCCAAGGTCGAGGATCACCGCATCATAGGGTTCGGTATCGCCGAGGAAGTGCCCGTCCTCGCCATCGGCCGCAAGGTCGACGGCATAACCGGACTGGGACAGGACATCAGCCAGCTGGCGGCGCAGGTCGGCATCGTCTTCAACGACTAGGATACGCATGGGAATTACCTTCCGTACAACGTGTTAACCCGGATCAGGCACCGCGCCGGTCCGTGATCGATCCGGACTGGGCGTCGACGACAAAGCGCATCTTGCGCCCGTCACCTGTCATCCAGTCTATGTGATATTCTGCCCCGCCGCCTTGTTTTGAAACAAGGTCTGCGCCGAGCTGGTAACCGCCATATTCGCGTTTCAGCATCTGGAATATCTTGCTTAACGGCACGGTTTTTCCATCGCGCACGGCGTCACGCGCCTGTCCCGGCGAAAAGGAATCGCCCCAGCCCTGCGCCATCGCAGGTCCGGCAGACAACAGCGCCATGGCTGCAAGGGAGGCAAAAATCCGCTTCATGGGTCCAGCGTATAGGGCCAAAGCCCTGAATGTGAAGTGAACATCTGAAACAGAAGTGTTCACGTCAGGCGGCATCAACCTTTGAATGCAGTCAGATTTTCGGTTTGGTAACCCTAAAGCGGCTTTGTCGGCTCTCTCAAACTGAAGACTTGTTCGGCATGTACTACGTTTTCAATTGCATAGCGAACGAACATGATTTCGTTCACGTGTTGATGGCGACTTTCGTCCTCGGCTTCAGCAGCGCGTGCGCACAGGTTGTATTTGTCCGCAGCCTGGTCGCCCCGTCGCGACGCAGACAGCTCATCTGGATGATCGCAGCCGGCACGGTCATGGGCATTGGTGCCTGGGCGACACATTTCATTGCCCTTCTGGGTTATCGCCCGGGTTTCGCCGTGGAGTTCGACGGCTGGATCACGATCCTGTCGCCCCTCATAACGATTGCAGGCTTCATTGTGACGGCGGCCCTGCTGACGCCCGGAAAGACCGCATCGACGCCGGCAATGACTGTGGCGCGCCGACTGGGGTGCGCAGTATTCGCGACAGCTTCGGTTGCCGCCATGCATTTCTTTGGCATGAGCGCCCTGAAGGCCTCGGCGATTATCGAATATGATCGCGTGGCCAATCTCGCTGCATTCGGCATCGGCTTTATCAGCTTCTCGGTCACCTATTTTGCCGGATTGCTCCGGTCCCCGCGACTTGCCGGTGGCATCGCCTGGCTATCCAGCCTCTTCGCCATCGCCTCGATCCACTTCATCGGTGCAGCGGGCACCACCCTCATTCCCGTGAAAGGGCTCGCTGCCCCTGTTTGGGTGCTGAGCACTGGGCATGTCGGTTTCGTGATTGCTCTGGGCGCGGGGCTCATCCTTATTGTGGCCGCGCTCGCTGTCGGCCTCGACCGCCTGATCCAGTCCATGCGAAGCCGGGAAAAACGCAAACTGTCCCTGCTCGCGGACTCGGCCCTCGAAGGTCTGTTCGTCGTCTCCAGCTCCGGCAGGGTGGTCGAGGCAAACCTGACGGCGCAGACCATGCTCGACACATCGCGCGACGCGCTCTGCGGTCGCCAGATAACCGACCTTCTGCAGATGGATGACCTCGCGGACCTGTCCCTCCTCACGGATCAGAACTTCTCTGAACGCTCGTTGACGCTCGCCGATGGCAGCCGGATGATTGTCGACATCAACAGCCGCGCAATCTCCGACAATGCCGGTTCCTTCATCGTGTTCGCCGTGCGCGACCAGACCGAGCGAATCCGCAACGAATCCAGGGTGCGTGCGCTCGCCTATCGTGATTCGCTGACCGGATTGGCCAATCGTGTCACCTTCAACATGGCGCTATCGTCTGCCGTCCGGAAGAATCCAGCCGCCGTCTACGATCTCGCGGTGATGATCATCGATATCGATGATTTCAAGGAAGTGAATGACCAGTTCGGGCACCAGGCCGGTGACCTGCTCTTGAAAACCGTTGCGCGGCGCATGGTCCGTTGCCTCAGCAAGGGCGATCTCGTCGCGCGGCTCAGCGGAGACGAATTTGCCGTAATCTTGCGCGGCCGGGCAGACAAGGCGCAGATCGCAGAGACTGCTGGTGCACTTCTCTCTGCCATTTCCAAACCGATCAATCTTGGCCAGCGCGCGCTCTCCGTCGGCGCCAGCATAGGCGTCTCCGTGGGCGTGCCGCATTCAGGTGGCATGACGCGGGTGCTGACGTCCGCTGACCGGGCGCTCTATTCCGCCAAGAAATCCGGGCGCGGCTGCTACCGATTCTATGACCGCCAGCTGCACCGCGAGCACGAAAACCGTCGCACGCTCGAAACCGCCCTCCATCAGGCAGTCATGCTGGAACAGTTCGAGCTCCACTTCCAGCCCAAGGTTTGCAGCCGTACCCGCGTAATCGTTGGTCAGGAGGCATTGATCCGTTGGCATCGGCCCGACCATGGGCTTGTCTATCCCGACCAGTTCATTCCGATTGCAGAGCAGAGCCTGCTGATCAACCAGATCGGAAAATGGACCCTGCGCGCAGCCTGCGACGCCGCCGCCGGATGGGACGAGAACATTACTGTCGCGGTCAATCTCTCGGCCAGGCAGTTTCTCGACCCCGAACTGGTTGCAAACGTGCGGCAGGCCCTGCTGGACAGCGGCGTTGCGCCGGGCCGTCTGGAACTCGAAATCACCGAAACCGCTTTGATCCAGAACACGCAGCTTGCTGTCGCCGTCCTGAATGAACTCAAGCTGATCGGCGTCCAGATCGCACTGGACGATTTCGGTACCGGCTATTCATCAATGAGCTATGTCCAGATATTCCCGTTTGATCGAATCAAGATCGACCGGTCATTCGTGGCCGCGATGAATGCCGATCATAAATCACGGGCCATCGTGGAATCGATCATCCATCTGGCGCATGCACTGAAAATACCGGTCGTGGCCGAAGGGGTCGAAACCGAGGAACAGGCGGCGGCCCTCTCGCGGCTCTCCTGTGAAGAATTGCAGGGCTATCTGATTGCCCGGCCTCAGCCGCTGGCCATTGAGCGGAATTGGACTACCCGGCTGATCGGCGCGTCTTCCTCGGACGCAGCCTGACACCGGAATCCAGTATTATTTGCCTTCGGCCCACTTCTTCAGGCCGGGATCGTTCGGGTCGTCCAGCATGATCTTGAGCTTTGCATACAGGTTTCCGGGCGTACTGGTCTGCACGCCCTTGCCGCGCAATCGAAGCTGAGCATCCGAGTTCGAACCGGCCGGGACTTTCAACGTCACCGGCCCTGAGGGCGTCCTGACCTCGACACTGCCACCCAGCACAGCCGTCTTCAGGCTGATCGGTACCGTCATACGCAGGTCCTTGCCGTCGCGTTCCCAGATCCTGCTGGGGCGCACTTCGACTTCCAGCAGCGCATCGCCGGGTGCGCCGCCGCTGGGCGAGGGCTGTCCCTGGCTCTTGAGGCGCAGCGTCTGGCCCGTGTCGATACCTGCCGGGATGTTGACGTCCAGCGCGGTGCCGTCTGCCATGGTCATGCGCCTACGCGCGCCCGTGACGGCATCCTCGAACGAGATTTCCACCCGGTAGCGTATGTCCCGGCCCTTTTGCGGCCCCGGACTGCGCCGACGCCCGCCGCCCCCGAACATGCCGCCCAATATGTCTTCGAATGGATCGCCCTGCGGACCTTCAAACGGACTGCCGCCACGCGATTCCCACCGGAATGTCGTCCCGCCAGGCCCCGGTCCCCCGCCAGGATAACCTCCGGCGAAACCGACCGGGTTGCCGTCGCCATCGATTTCGCCCCGGTCGAATTTACCCTTCTTCTCCTTGTCGCCAAGAATGTCCCAGGCCTGCGACACGCGCTTGAATTCTTCCATCTTTTTGGAATCGTCCGGATGCAGGTCCGGGTGCAGGGCCTTTGCCTTGTTACGATAGGCTTTTTTGATATCACCCTCACTCGCGGTGCGGGGAACGCCAAGCACAGTGTAGGGATCCAGGGCCAAGGGCGGGTCTTCCTTATCGTTGTGATAAAATCAGTTCCGCACAGAGTTAGGATGTTCCGAGCCCGATTGAAACCCATGGCCCGGTGCGACCATCAGCGCCAATTTCGGCCACCCGGGCGGCATTCACGCCGCCCGGCAGCGTCGCCGCCGGCGCAGCCACGTCAAACCGGTCTCCAAACCCGCTACCGGTATCCACCTCCACGGCGAAATGCCCGTCATTCGCCGCCTCGGGAAACACCCAGCTCTCCGCCACGTCCGCGCCACGCCGTGTCCACTGCAACTGGTCACCCGATTGGCGCAAGTGCGCCACGCGCCAAGGCAGGCCTGCCATGTTCTCAAAAGCCAACGCTTCCACGACCTCGTTCCCAGCCGCGCGCCAGTCCATGTCCAGCCCAACCTCGCCCGGGCTGGTCGATGCGCGAATCACGGCCGCGTCCAACAGGACCAACCGCGCGCCGGTCTCGGTCGCCGCGCTCACGCTGCCCTGCTGCCCCCGCAACAGGCCACTTAATTCCCATGTATCAACATCCACCAGGTTGGCACTGGCGAACTGGATCAGTTCCCAACCCGCATCGGTCTCCAGCAACGCCGCATTGCCGCCGCCCAGCACAAGCGCCTCCGGCAGGCTCGCAAATGCGCCGCCGGGTGAATACACGCGCAACACGTTAGCCCTGTCCCACCGCCCGACCGGCCCGGCTCCAGCTGCCTCAACCAATCGTCCAATCACGGCAGGCTGCCTCAACACCGCGCGCTCGCGCATCGCATCTGCCGCAAGGCCCGCCAGCACCCGCACCTCGCCGGCCCATGGGTCTGCCCATGCCGCCACCAGTGGACCAAAGGCCTCTGTCTCGCCCGGCAGGCGCGGCCCGTCGATCACGACAATATCGACCTCTCCAAAGGCGGGAGCCGGCGGCGCCACCGGGCCGGGCGCCAGCTCCCTCACCCGCGCCAGAGCGTCCACGTCCACAACCAGCGACAGGCCACGCACCATGCCCACATCCGTCACGTCGCTCACCCGCCACAGCGCCCCGCCATCCACCCGCAGCCCATCGCCCGGCTCCAGCGCCAGTCCGCTCATTGGCAGGCCAGCCTCCGCCATGTCCGCACTCGCCGCTGCCATCAACAGGAACCGCGCCACCGCCTCAGCCCGTCCCGCGCCCAGTGCCAGCGGCAGGCTGACATCCGCGCTGAGGCGCGGGTCGCCACCATTGAGGCGCGCTTCCGCCACGCCCGGCTGGTAGTCGTTCTCGATATCCACATAGGTCAGCCGCAGCCGCTCGGGCGCCTTGTCGACCAGCTTTCGCGTGCGTTGCAGCCCGCCCTCGACAAGACCGGCGGTCGCCACGTCCAGCACCGCGCCCTCGCCCTGCATGCGGAACACGAGGCCCCCATCCCGCTCCACGCATTCAAACCCGAACGCCGCCTTCAGCGGCTCCAGCGCCTCCCGCACCGAATGCACCCCGTCGAGGCCGTAGCCCTCCACCACTCCGTCCAGTTCGCGCACGTCCACCTGCTCCACGCCACCACGCGCACAGATGTCCGCCACGACATCCGCCAGCGGCGCCAGTCCCGCGCGTCCGTTCAGCCAGTGCCCGCGCGCCCAGTTGCCGCCATCGCCCCACACCTCGGCGCGCACCGGCCAGGCCGGGAAAGGCCGCCCGTCCCACGCCCACACGAACGTAGCCTCCACCAGCGGGTTCGCCTCAAAATGCGCGAGCGTCACCGCGAGGGCCCGCTTCTGGAACACATCGTCCCGCGCGCCGGTCGAATAGGGCGGCAGCGCGCTTTCCGAACTCTTCGGATCGAAGAACAGGTTCGGCGCATTGCCGCCCTTGTCCACCGCGGCAAAGCCAATCTCCGAGAGGCGCACCGGTTTCAGCCCCGGCACCCAACCCGTCGGCACCGCCGCCCGCACGCCGCCGGGCCGAGGATAGTGCAGCGCCCCCGCCCAACCCGTCAGGTCCTTGGCCCGGAAAATCCAATGCTCGCCATGCGTCGCGTCCTGAATCGGCGTGCGCACCTGCGCGTCGCGGTCGGCCTGGCTGGCATAGTGCCAGTCATACGCTTCGCCGCCTGCAAGCTGCATGGTCAGGTAAGCCGGGTCATCCGCCGCCCTGTACCCGGCCAAGGCATCAAGATGATCACCGCCATCCCGCCAGTCTCCCATCGGCGGATACCAGTCCACCCCGACAAAATCGACACTTTCATCCGCCCACAGCGCATCCAGCGGGAACAGCACATCGCCACTGCCATCCCCCGGCACATAGGCGCCATACTCGGTCCAGTCCGCCGCATAGGAAATTTTCGCCGTGGGCAGGATCGCTTTCACATCCGCCGCAATGCTCACCAGCTTCTCGACGAACGGAAACGCCCCTGTCTCGTCGCGCACCCGCGTCAGCCCCACCATCTCGCTGCCGATCAGGAACGCCTCCACACCACCTGCCCCCAGCGCCAGGTCCGCATGGTGCAGGATGAACCTCCGGAAGCCCCAAGACCCCTCGACAAAGTCCTCGATCTCGGCCCGTGCCGCCGCCGTTCCATCTGCGCTCACCGTCACGCGCCCGCGCCAGGGCAAGCCGACCGAATCCATGAACAGGAAGGGCGACAGCGTCACCGCAATCCCCCGCGCCTTCATTTCCTGAATCGCCTGCACCACAGATGCATCCGACGGTGTGCCGCCATAATTGGCATTGCCGTCTTCGCCGCGCGAAATGAGATAGGCGTCGCCCCGCCCCACACCGTCCACCGACCAACTCATCGGCACGGTCACCCGCTCCGCCACTTCCACGCCGGGCCGTATCGCGCAATCGCCCGCCGCCACGGAATCCCCGAACCAGCCGACCGTCAGCGCCGCGTGGGTAACGCGCGGCAGCTCGCGCTCCATCTGGTCCAGAGAGACGAGGAAGTCCGCCCGCGCCTCACCGGAATTCGCATTCAGCGCCCGCTCGCGCCCCGGTGCCAGCCGCTCGCGCACAATCTGTGTCGCATAGGCAAACTCGCCCGACGCCGGGATCACGTTCACGCCCGTCACGCTGTCGCCCAGCCCCGCCTCGCTCCCGCCCGGTGGCACCCGCGCCACCTCAAACGACAGTTGCGGCAACCGGTTGCCGAAATCGTCCAGCGGCAGGTCCTCGAACACAATATAGGCGACGCCCCGATAGGTTGGCGCCTCGCCCTCGATCATCCCGATCAGCGGATCCGGCGACTGCTCCTCCGTTCCCGAATAAATCCGGTGCACAATGCCCGACAGGTCGAAAGCCTCGCCATTCGCCCAGGCCCGCTGCACGCCCAGTATCGGCCCCTCGCCCAGCGCCACGGCAAAACTCACCGAATAGGCAAAGTCCGAAACCTTCGGCCCGCCCTTGCCGCCTGTGCTCCGGGTGGTCTTTTGCTCCCTGAACCGCGCCGCCCAGATCACCTGCCCGCCGACCCTCATCTTGCCATAGACGCCGGGAATGCCCGCGCCTTCGCGTGCCTCCATCACGTGCAGGCTTTTCACGCGAGGTCCCTCATGCGGCCCGGCGAAAGCCACATCTAGCGCGCGGCCCGCGACAGAGCCTATCGCCCGCCCCAGTGCCGCCCCTGCCACCGTCTGCCCCAGCACCTGCAATCCCTGCGGCAGCGCCCAGCGCCCCACCGCCGCGCCCACTTCCGATAAAACAACCTGCGCCATGCGATCAGTCCTCCACGCCCGGAAATGCAAACGCCGCCACGATCCGCCGCCGCCACCAGGTCACCAGCCGCGTCTCCACCACGGCCCGGCCCCAATAGGCGTGCACCACGCCGTCGCCGACGAGGATCCCGCAATGCTTGGCCGGCACGCCCGCGCCCATCCGGAAGACGAGCACATCCCCGTCCCGCGCCGCGCCCACCGGCACCTCATGCAAATGCCGCCGCGCCGCCTCCAGCAGCGTCTCCTCGCCCAGCGCCTCGGCCCAGTCCGGCGAATAGGCCGGCATCGCTTCCGGCTCAGCCCCGACAAGCTCCCGCCACACGCCCCGCACCAGGCCGAGGCAATCACAGCCTGCCCCCTTCAGGCTTGCCTGATGCCGGTACGGCGTGCCGATCCAGCCCCGCGCCGCCGCCACGATCTCGTCCCGCCTCATCGCCTGCCCCCGTCATTGCCACTCGCCGCCGGCCCCGCCAGCACAAAGTCCGTTCCCGGCATATGCGGGAAGCCACGAAAGTTCACCGCGTTCGCAAACACGTCCCGGCACGTCTCCCAGCGCTGGTCGCACGCCACGCCCGGGAACGCGCCCGTGTCCACGCCGCAGCGCGCATCCCCCAGCGCCGCATCGCACCGCCGCGCATAGACGCGGCCCACGGGCCGCTCAAGGTCCGCCTTGACCGACACAAGCTCCGCCTGGAACGCCGTCTCGCCGCGCGTCACCTCGCTCAATCGTCCGCTCCACACGCACACGAAAAACTCCGGCCGCTCCCAGTCGACGCGCAGCACGCTCACCGCCGCGCCATCCCACAGGCCCGCCGCAAGATCGGCTTCTGTGATCGCCTCATGCGACAGCGCGCCGCCCGCCGCCGCCTGCCCCGGCTTCAGTCCGGCAGAGCTTGTGAACGCACCCGCCACCAGCGCCTCGCCGGGCTGGTACGTCACCCCGTCCACAACCAGTGCCCGGTCATGTTCCGTCACCGCCAGCCCGAACCCGTCCGCCCGCTCCAGTCGCCAGCACAGGCATGTCGTCGCCGCCCCGCTCGCCAGCCGCGCGGCAAATTCCGCCTCCAGGATGCGCATCAGCCCACCAGCTCCACCAGCGGCACGCCGACCACGCGCCCCGCGCCAAACGCTTCGAGACTCACATCCAGCCGGTCGGTATCGAACCGTACCGGGCAGTCAAACCGGAACCCGGCACTCACAAGCGCGCCTTCGCCTGGCGCCACGTCCAGCATCACCATGCCAGTCGTCGTATCCACGGCGGCGCCCGCCTCCACGCCATCCACCGCCACGATCACCGTGCCGTCGACAGGCTTCAGGATCGGCCGCAAATACGCGCCATAGGCCTTGCGCAGCGCAAACACCCGCGCCGTCCCGTCGCCTGTGCCGATCACCTGGTCCGTCCCGCTCACCACGCCCCCCGGCGCGCACGAGCGGTCATCCAGCGCATCGCGGAACCGAAAGCCATGCAGCCGCCCGCCCCGCGCCTCGAAAAAAGCAACCAGCGCCTGCAGCGCGTCCAGCCGCGTCACCGCGCTCCCCACATCCCAGCGCCGCCGCGAGCCTGCCCACACGGCATTTCTCGCCTCGCCGCCGCTCGCCAGCGGGACCACTTCCGTGCGCCGCTCCGGCCCGCCGCTCGCGGCCAGTGCCAGCGGCAGCGGAAAGCTCACCTCATGGAAATTCGCCAAACTCACAGGAACCGTCCTCCATTGGAAACGAGCCGCGCCAGCGTGGCCGCAACCGCGCCCCGGCTCTGCATCGCGCCGCGTTCATCCGTTCCCGGTGCAAAATTCATGTTCAGGTTCACCGCCTGCCCCGCGCTCCCGCCCTGTCCCAGTGCGACGACAGCCTCCGCCGCCACCCGGGCCAGGTCCCGCAGGATAGACTCCGCCATTCGTTCGAAATCCAGTTCGCCGCTCCGCGCAGCCTGTCCCAGCGCCGCCGTGATCCCGTCGCCGGCCCGCCCGAACGCCGCCTCCAGCGCCTCAGCTGCCGCTACACCCGGCCCCTCCGCCAGCGCCGTCAGCGCCTCTCCGGCAGATGCCATCTGGTCTTCAAACTCCGCCATCATCCGCTCCCACAGTGTCCGTGTCCCCGGCGAAAGTCGGGGCCTCATCCGGAAAGTCCCGCATCAATCCCTCAAGCCGAGCCCCGCTCATTCCACCCTCGCCAGCCCCCGCCAGCCACCGCCACTCGCGTACGCTCAGCTGCCAGAACTCCCCCGGCCCCACGCCGGCCCGCAAGGCCGCGCGCCACATCGCGCCCCAGGGCAGCATCAGCCCGCCAGCCCCAGCCGGAACGCCTCCGCCACGGCGGCCGCCGCCGCGCCGGGGCTCACCTCGCCTGCATCCAGCACGGCCTTCAGCCCCTCGCCGCCCCGCAGCAGCGCGCCCAGCACCACCACCATGTCGGCCGCCCGCAGCGCGCGCATCCGCGCGTCCAGCTCGCTCATCCGGTCACACCCGAAGGCCGCCTCGATCTCCGCAAGCGCGCCGAGCGTCAGGCACAGGCGCCGCTCCCGTCCGCCGATCACCAGCCCCACCTCTCCCCGCACGCCGTTCATGCCAGCACCGCGAAAGTCACAAGCCCTGCGCTCTCCAGCGTCACGGCAAAGCCCGCCTCGCCATCATGCTCGCCGCTCCAGCTCAGCTCGGTGATCTGGAACGCGCCTGACAGCCTGCCGAAATCCGGCACCACCAATTGCCAGTCCGGTGCCTCGCCCGCGAAGAATACAGCCCGCATCCGCGCGTCGCTGGCCGCATCCTTGAACACGCCGCGCCCGGTCACCTTCGCCGCCTTCACACCGGCCCCGGCGACCAGTTCGCGCCAGGCCTCCGGGCTCTCCGCGCTGGTCCCGTCCACCGCACCTGCCGAGAGCTGTATCCGGCTCGCCCGCACGCCCGCCAGCGTCACAAACCCGCCTGCGCCGTCCGCAATCTTCAGCAGCAGGTCCCTGCCCCTTTGCCCCGCCATCAGGCCGCCTCCTCTGAAATGATCCTTATGCGTATCAGACCGCGATACCACTCACCATCAGCCGCCCGCATCGTGTCGGCATAGATGACATGCGCCATCACCACATGATGGCCTGCCACGCTCCAGCTCAGGCCCTCAACAGCAGAGCGGATCGCCGACAATGCGTCCTTCGCCTCCATCAGCCCGCCCTCGCGGCTCGTCACCGCGATGGAAATCTTGTGCTCCGTGTCGCCGGTGCCTGTCGGCACGCTCTCGTGCCGCTCGATCCGAGCAAAGGGGAAGGCCGGCGCTCGCGTCTCGTCATCATACACGCGCGCCGGGTCGCCAAACGCTGTCACCACGCCCGTATCCGCGCGCAGGCCCGCCATCAGCGCCGCCTGCACCGCCGCTTCCGCCCGCGCGCTCACAGCTTCACCCCGCGCCGCGCCGAAACAATTGCATCCACCTCGTCGGGCAGGTCGCTGCCCGCGTTCCCGCGCCGATAGGCCTCCAGCACCAGCAGTTTCAGCGCCAGCACCAGGTCTTCCGGTACTGCCTCCACCGCGCCATAGCCTGCATCGAACACCGCCTCGACCCGCCCGCCCTCGGGCACCAGCGGCAGCGCATTCCATGGCCTCAGCTCCAGCCGCCCGCACCGCACCCGGAACCGATCAGTCACCAGTTCGGCCACCTCCGCCGCGTCCACCACGCTGACCGACACCAAGGCCAAAACCGGCCCGGCGCCCAACCACGCCCCGCCTCGTGTCACCCCGCGCGGCCAGCCCTCCCAGGTCTGTTTCAGCGTGCGCGTCACCAGCGCCAGCCCGCTCGCCGCCTCCAGCCGCGCCCGCGCCGACGCGATCAGTGCTGTCACCAACGCATCCTCGGCATCCGTGCCGATGCGCAGGTAGTCCTTCGCCGCACTCAGGGACAAAGCTTCCCCGTCCGGCGGTGTAATCACCGTCAGTGTCATCTGAATAATCCTGCTTTTTGTCAGCCCTTCAGCGAGCCGTTTCCTTTTGGTTCAGCACTAGTGAGGCAGAATGCGATCAAGTCCCCGTCCCTGCTCCCGGAGCCGCCCTTGCCTCGTTCTCTTGTCCTCGCCGCCGCCCTCACACTCGTCGCCTTGCCCGCCACTGCGCAGCGAACGGACTATATGAACGGCAACTACCAGCACGGCGTGGCATCCGGCGCCGTGCCGCAAACTGCATCCGACATGGTCGCCTGCGCCACCCACTGGGCCGTCTGGTCGCAAAGCGCCTCCACGGACTGGGATGCCGCCTTCATCGCCGATCTCGATCCCGACCTGCGCCCCGCCGAAAGCCAGCTCGCCGCCGGTTACTGGGCCACGATGGCAAGCGACCGCTACGAGGCCGAGACCGGCGACACCGCCCGCTTTGAACAGGAGATCGGTATCGCCACCCCGCAGGCCGTCCAGTCCTACTCCAACCTGATGACCAGCCCTGACGCCCGCGTCCGCTACCACATGTTCCGCATACTCGGCGCCTGCCACCTCGCCATCGAGTAGGGCGCGACGCGCCTAGACCAGCGCTGTCAGCTTGGTGATGATCATCCCGCCCACCGGCAGGCCGACCTGGCGCACCAGTTCGTCGTCAATCCCGGTCTCCGTCGACTTGATCAGCGTCGCCAGCGCCTCGGCCGCCTTGGTCGTGAATTCCTCCTGCTGCGGCTTGGTCAGCAGCGCGGCCTGGCGGATCAGGGCAATAATCACGGATTCGATCATGGTATTCTCCTTGGTTTGAAAAAGAAAAAAGAGGGTCCGCCTCCCCGGCGAAAGCCGGGGTCTCATGCCGCACGAGATCCCGGCTTTCGCCGGGAAAACGGAAAAGAAAAATCAGAACACCATCGCCTTGATCGCGTCGAAGTTCTGAACCCCGCCGCCCACGCGCTTGGTCGTGTAGAACAGCACATAGGGCTTGGCCGAATACGGATCGCGGAGAACGCGGGCGCCCTGCCGGTCGGCAATCAGGTAACCGCGCCGGAAATCACCGAACGTAATCGCTGCATTGCCCGTGCCGATGTCCGGCATGTCTTCCATCTCGGTCACGGCATAACCCATGATCGTCGCGGGCTCGCCGCCGCTGCCGGGCTGCCACAGGTAACGCCCGTCGACATCCTTCAGCTTGCGGACGGCGGACACTGTGCGCCGGTTCATCACGAAACGGGCTCCGGCCCGGAACTGCGATTTCGGCGTATAGATCAGATCGATGATCTGGTCGGCTGCATCGACTGCCGTGAAGTCACCCGCCACCGAGCCGATCTTGCCCCAGACATGGCTTGCCTCGGCGACGATCTCATAGTCGAGGAAGCCGCGCGGCTTTGCCGTCCCGTCGCCGCTCACAAAGGCAGCCGATTCCTGCGCCGCAAAGGCGCTCTCCACCTCGTCCGCCAGCCAGGCGTCGATATCGGCATAGGAATCCTCCAGAAGGGCCTGCGTCGCCGCCGGCATCGCATAGAGTTCCCCCGCCGGGAATTCGAGCAGCGACAAGCCGGTCACCGCCGTCTCCGTGCGGGCATCGGTCTCGCCCACCCAACTGGCCGCCGCGCCAAGGCCCACCGGCTTCCTGAACACGCCGGCAGAGGTCTGCCGTACGGTTGCAATCGACCGCATCGGGCTCGCCGCCAGCAGCCGCGCCTCGATCAGCCGGTCGAGTTCCGGCGGGGCGACATAGCCGCCCTGCGCGTCGGTCCCCGTGTTGAGCGCCTTCACGTCCAGCCGCGCCATGCCGCTATCGTCCCCCGTGCGCAGGTAATGCGCCCACGCTTCGCTGCGCGCATCTTCGTCCGGCGTTGCCGGGCCCGCACCGATCTCGGGCCGCGCCATTTTCAGGCTCAGCGCCTCCAGCTGCTGGTCGATCCGCGCCAGCCGCTCATCGGTCAGCGGGTCACTCGCGCCCTTCGCCTCGATCTCGGCCAGCCGCGCATCATTCGCCTGCCGGAACGCCTCGAACGCGGCCATCATTTCGGCCACTTCCGGTTTCGGCCCCGCCATTTTCGTTTCCTTGGTCATGCTTTCTCCTTCACCAATCCCACGGCTCACGCCGCCTTCTTCTCGCCGCCCAGCAGCGCGAACCGCGCCCGGGCCAGCATCGGCGCCGCCACCAGCGACACTTCCACGAGGTCCACCTCGATCAGTTCGCGTCCGCCTGTCCCTCGCACCCGCCACAGCCGTGGCCGGAATCCGATCGACAAGCCGTCCAGTCCCTGCCGCGCCATCGCCTGCGCGCCATCGGCCTCCACCAGGCCGCGCACATACAGGCCGCGCCCGTCCTCGATCATCCGCGTCCAGCGCCCGGCCACCGCGCCGCTGCGATGCTGCAACAGCATCGGCAGGGTCCGCATTTCCCGCAGGCTCCGCGCAAACGCCCCTGCCCGCACCACATCCCCCGCCGCATCCGCCACCCCGAACAGGCTGGCATAGCCTTCGATCAGGAGCGGCTGTGCAATCCTACTCATCCCGCCCCTCCATCTTCCGTTCCATCCGGTCGAGTTGCAGGCGAACTGCCTCCAGTTCCGCCTCCACCCGCGCCAGCCGTTCCCCCACGGGCCGGCCCGCCTCAACACTCCGCTCAAGGACGGTGATCCGCTCCGCCGCCGACCCGGCCCAGACCAGCGCGCCGCCCGTCTGCACCAGCACCGCCATCGCGAAGGCAAGCGTGATCTTCTTCTCGACATTCATGTGCCCAGCCCCGCAATCGCGCGCTTCTCGTCCAGCGTCGCGAAACTCGCCGTCTCCAGCCGCGCCCACAGCGCATCGCGCTCGACCGACAGCGCCGGCACCCGGTCCATGTCGCAGCGCACATCCACGTCGCCGCCGAACGGCGCGTCCAGCCACAGCGACAGGGCCGCCGCCGTCTTCTCTGCCAGCGGCAGGACGGTCATCCGCCAGAAGGCAAGATTGGCCTCGCGATAGTTCGAATACGTATTGTCTCCCGGTATGCCCAGCAGCATCGGCGGCACGCCCAGCGCCAGCGCGATCTCGCGCGCCGCCGCATTGCGCGCCTCCTGGAAATCCATCTCTGCCGGTGACAGCGACATTGGCCGCCATTCCAGCCCGCCTTCCAGCAACAGGGGCCACCCGGCATTCGCCGCGCCGGCATAGTGCGCTTCGAGTTCGGCCTTCAGGGTCTCGTACTGGTCGTCCGGCAACCGCCCGCCGGCGCCATAGACCAGCGCACCAGACGGCTTCGCCGAATTGTCGATCAGGGCCTTGGCCCAGTCCGCGCTCGCATTGTGCAGGTCGAGCGCCCGACGGGCCGCGCCCAGCGGCGGCAGCCCCATCACGTCATCGACCGGGTTGAACAGTTTGAGATGCAGCACCGGGCTCCAGCCCGACTCCTCCCGGCGGATCATCCGCTCGCCGCGCCGCTCGCGCACCGCCCAGGCCTCGACCCAGCCGCGCGCATCCGTCACCGGCCGCACGCTGTCGGGCCGCAGCGCAAACAGCGCCGCAATGCCGTCCCGTCCGTCGATCTGCACCGCCTCGACAAAAGCGTTCCCGGCCAGCTGGACCTGCGTGTAGACGCCCTCCAGGAAACTCGCCCCCGCCATCTCGGGCGCTGGCTGGCGCAGCAATTTCGCCGCTCCGTCATGCGCCGTCACCAGCGGCACGCTGGCTGCCGCTTCCGCCACCATGCGGACACAGCGATAGGCTACCGCATTGCGCAAATAGCCGTCCTGCGTCAGTGCCGCCGCATCGCGCCCGCCCCAGGCCGGCGACCCCAGTTGTGACAGCGCAACCAGCGGCACAGCGGCCTTCAATTCTCGCCGTGTCCGTGCAAAGGGCCAGCCCAGATTCATGTCGCGCCTCGCTTCCATGGGAACGTCGTCCGATGGGGCGAATTTAACCCGGCCGGCGTAGCGGTCGGAAAAGTTGCGCCATTTTTCAAGGAATCCTCGGGCACTACGTCGGATTCCTGAGGGACAGGGCCCGTTTTCTCCTGCTATTTAAGTGTCGGTGGGAATAGCCATGGGCGGGCAAATCTGCTTTGTGCGCGGCTGAACTCAGGGGCAAGGGAGCTAACAGCATGTCGGCACACGTGATCTCGATCGCGAACTCCAAGGGCGGGGTCGGCAAGACAACCACCTGCGTCAGCCTCGCCGAAGCCTATGCGGCGTCCGGTCGCCGCACGCTCGTCGTCGATCTCGACACCCAGGCCAACGCATCCCTGCTCGTCTATGGCCATGAGGGCGACGAACACCTGTTCCAGGCGATCAATGAATACGCGACGATTTCCGACTGGCTGCTGGAGAACTTTTTCGCCAACGAGCAAAAGCGCCTGTCCGAATTCGTCGTCACCAATGCCAGCGACGTGACATATAATGGCAAATCGCTGCCGCTCGACCTGATCCCGTCCTCGCCCCGCCTGCGCAAGACCGAGCGCGAGCTGATCTATGAACTCACCGCCAAGAAATATTCGATGGAAGCCCTGCAGGGCCAGGTCGGCCGCCGCCTGCGCGACGATTTCAACCTGCTGAAATCCGACTATGACGTCATCATCTGCGACTGCCCCCCCGGCATCTCGGTGATGACCGAAAGCGTGCTCGCCGCCAGCCACCTGATCATCGTCCCCACCATCCCGGACTTCATGTCCACGCTGGGGCTCGACCTCTTCACTGGCGACATCATGCAGAATCTGCGAGACAGGGATATCGAAAGCCTGCCCGTCGTGCTGGCCACGCGATATGACGACACGCCCCACCAGAAAGTGGTCCTCCAGGCCATGCGCGAAGCGGCGAATTCCAAGGAAGCCGAATTCGAAATGTTCAACACCGTCATCCCGCTCAGGACCGGTTTTGCGTCCAACCCGATCGAGCTCGGCCCGGATCCGACCCTCGCCGCCAAATGGCCCGGCGAAGCGCTCGGCATCATCGACAAGCTTCTCAAGGAAGTTCAGGAGCGGTTGAAATGAGCGGACTGACGGCGACCGGGGGCACCGCCGCACTGGCCGCCCTGCTCGACAATCGCGACCGTTTCGGCAAGCTGCTCGACAAGGACTTTGCCGCCGCCACCGGCCTCCTCGTCCGCAAGCTGATGAATGCGGGCGGCCAGACATGCGACGACATGATCGCCCTGCGCGACGCGGTCGGCGCCGAAATATTCGAGACCGAACTCAAGAAACTGTCTGCCCACCAGGCCCGCCTGCTCGCCCGCCGCCTCGACAAGGCGGTCGACGATTTCGAGGTCTCCACCGCTGGCGCCGCCGTCGCGCATATCCGCAAGGTCATGGCTGGCGAGCCGACCGTCACCGAAGCCACCTCTGCGGGCGACACGCCGGATGACACACCGCCGACCGATGACGACACCCCGAAGAACAGCTATTTCGGCCGCAAGTCCTTCCGCGCTGGAAATTGACTTTTCAGCCTGTTCGTGATTTGTTCCGAACATGTATTTCTACGTCTATATCGTCTGCAGTCGCCGCAACGGCACACTGTATACGGGCCACACGGATGATATTGTCCGCCGGGCCTGGCAGCACCGGGAGCATGTTCTTCCCGGGTTCGCGTCAAAGCATCACTGCACAAGGCTTGTCTGGTACGAGCTGCATGACACGCGCGAAACCGCCTTCACCCGCGAACGCCAGATCAAGGAATGGAAACGCGCATGGAAACTTGCACTGATCGAATCCGCCAATCCTCAATGGGATGACCTTTACGAAGAACTGATCAACTGGGTGCCTGTGCCTGCCTTTTCGTCCGCTCATCCCGGCGAAAGCCGGGAACCAGAGCGCCCAGAGCCTTGCCTTGGACCCCGGCTTTCGCCGGGGTGAGCGGAGTAATCGCCAGCCTCGTGTCTCCACCGCGCCTTACAGCGCCCTTATCCGCGGCCCCTCGCCGCGCTCCAGCATCAGCGCCCAGACGGCCCAGACTAGCGCATCCACCCGGTCAGGCGAGCCGGTAAAGCCCTCTGCCCCGAACCGGCACATCTGGTCCTCCAGCGTTGCCAGCAGGCCGACATGCGCCACCTTGCCCTGTTCGTATAACAGAGCCACCGGCAGGGCGCGCGCCCGTTTGCCGAGGCGCGCATGCACCAGCCGCACCGGCAAGCGGCAGCCCGCGCTCATCAGCGTCTGGCGCACCATTTCGCCGCCCTGGTTCGCTTCGGCAATGATCATCGACGCGCCGACAGCCTCGGCCAGCGCCACCGCCCGGCTCGCCCAGTCATGCGGGCGCAGGCCCGGCGCCGACGCATCGCCCAGCACGAAGCAGCGCCGCCCGAACCCGTCTGCCTCAGCAATGCCTGCCGCCACGATGCCGCACGCATCTGCCCTTGGCCCGCTCGTCGCCGGCGGATCGACGGCCACGACGATATCTGCCATTGCAGGCGCGGCAAACACGCGCGACTGATCGATCTTGCTGCGTACAAAAAGTGCGCCTTCAGGGTCGGCGATCAGCTCGCCCATCAATTCCTGCCGCGCCAGTGACGAATGACCATAGGCTGCCTCCATCGCCGTCACGAAACCGGGTGACAGGTTCACCGCATTCTCCCGCGTCGCGCTGCGCGTCATCACGCTGTCAGGTGCGACCACCAGCCGCCGCACAAGGTCCACCGGGCGCGGCGTGGTTGTCGCCACACAACGCGGACCCGGTCCAAGGCGCAGCCCCATTTGCAAATTGTCCCACACGGCCTCGCCCTTCGCCCAGGCGCCCAATTCGTCGCACCAGGCTGCATCGAATTGCGGCCCGCGCAGACTGTCCGGGTCCTCGGCGGAAAAGGCGAACCCCTCCGCCCCGTTCGGCCACACCAGCCGCCGCCGCGACACTTCATAGACCGGCGTGCCGCCCGCGCCCTCCAGGTGCCGCAGGCCGCTCGGCCCTTCGATCATCACCTCGCGCACATCCGACAGGGCAGGCCCCACCAGCGCCACCCGCCGGCATCCGGCCCTCACCGCCATGCGCACCCATTCAGCCCCCGCCCTTGTCTTCCCAGCGCCGCGTCCGCCCATGAACAGCCATGTCCGCCATGGGCCCTGCGGCGGAACCTGAGTATCCAGCGCGGCGAACAGGAACGGATTTCGTTTCAGGTAGGCCTGCATCTCCGGATCGAGATAGTCCAGCCCCCGTTTCGCTAGCGCCCTCAGCGCGTAGTCTTGCAGCGTCCAGGCGTCGTTGCTGTTCAACCGCTTCAAGGCGCTCCCAAACGTCATCCTCGTCCTCCGCCTCATCCATTTCTGTTTCCGTGTCGTCCGACGCCCCGCGGCCCGCCGCCCGCATCGCCGCCTCCGTATGGCGCAGCTCCGCCGCTAGCCGCAGCATCTGCGGGCGCTCCACGTCGCCACCAGTCGCCATTGTCTCGGCCAGCGCGTCGAACTCCCGCCGCAGGCTCAGCCACGCCATCTCGAACGGCGCCTCCGGCCTGTCGAGGCCGCCCGCATGGATGGCTGCATTCACCGTTTTCCGGTCCCGCCCCATCCGCCCGGCAATCGCGTCGCCCGTATATCCCAGCAACCAGAAGAGACGGATCTCCCGCACCTCCCGCCCACTCACCTGCAATCGTTTCCCCGGAGTAATCATGGGGCGGAGTATAGCCCGGACCAGACTACGGTCGGACACAATTGGCCCATTCCCCGCACCAAAACGCCCAGAACAAGTACCGCCCCTGCCTGAAAGCCAGACCTTTCCCGCCTTATTCGGGGCGCAGCCTCCAATCATTGCAATTCAGCAATGAAAGGAAAACGCCATGCTCGCCGCCGTCAGGATACGTGCCCACGCCCCGCTCTTGTCCCGCTCGGGCCAGTGGCTCGGATCGATCCTGGCGGCGGCGGCATTCGCAGCCGGTGCGGCCTGGGCCGACCAGGAACCGCGCCTCGTCACCCCGAACGACGCCACAACCGGCGCCCTGCTTCTGAAATCCTCCACGCCCGGGAAATATATCGAAGCCCCGTCCCTGCTGACGGATGTGCAGATCGACATATCCGGCCCCATTGCCCGCACCCGCGTCACCCAGCGCTTCGAGAACACGACCGATGGCTGGATCGAAGGCGTCTATGTCTTCCCGCTGCCCGACGAGAGCGCCGTCGATACGCTGCGCATGCAGATCGGCGACCGCTTCATCGAAGGCATGATCGAGGAACGCCAGAAGGCGAAAGCCATCTACGAACAGGCCAAGGCCGACGGCAAGAAGACCGCCCTGCTCGAGCAGGAACGGCCCAACCTCTTCACCAATTCCATCGCCAATATCGGCCCCGGCGAGACGATCATTGTCCAGATCGAATACCAGGAAACGGTCCGCCTGACAGACGACCAGTTCTCCCTCCGCTTCCCCATGGTGGTTGGCCCCCGCTACAATCCGGCCCCGCAAATCCTCACCGCCTCGCTCGGCGATGATGGCTGGGCGGTGGTCGACCCTGTGCCGGACCGGAACCGTATCTCGCCGCCCGTCCTCAACCCGGAACTCGGCAACACCAACCCGCTCACGCTCAACGTCTCGCTGAATGCCGGTTTCCCGGTCGGCGAACTGGAATCCACCTACCACCCGATGGACGTGGACTGGTCGGGCGCAAACGCCGCCACGCTCACACTGTCGACCGGCAGCGTGCCCGCCAATCGCGACTTCGAGCTGACCTGGCGCCCCAAGGCCTCGCACGCCCCGTCGGCAGCCCTGTTCCGCGAAACCGTCGAGGGCGAGCCCTATTACCTGCTCATGGTGACGCCGCCGGTCACGTCGCATGCCGCGCCGCCGCCACCGCGCGAGATCACCTTCATCATCGACACATCCGGCTCGATGGGCGGCGAATCCATTCGTCAGGCCCGCCAGAGCCTTGCCATGGCCGTCCAGCGGCTCGCACCCGGTGACCGGTTCAATGTGATCGAGTTCAACTCCGTGACCAATGCCCTGTTCAGCCACCCGGTCGATGCGACACCGGCCAACCTCGCTCGCGCCACCAACTGGGTCGAGCGACTCGAAGCAACTGGCGGCACCGAAATGCTGCCTGCCCTGCGCGAGGCCCTCGCCGATCACGGCAATGCCGACGGCCGCCTGCGCCAGGTCATCTTCCTGACCGACGGCGCCATCGGCAACGAGCAGCAGCTGTTCGAAACCATCAGCCGCAATCGCAAGGATGCCCGCATCTTCACGGTCGGCATCGGCTCAGCCCCGAACAGCTTCTTCATGTCCCGCGCCGCTGAACTCGGCCAAGGCACATTCACTCATATCGGCGATGTCGGCGAAGTCGCCGCCCGCATGGGCGCGCTGTTCACGAAACTCGAAAGCCCGGCCATCACCAATGTCGCCGCCACTTGGCCGGACGGCTCGGCGTTCGAGGCCTGGCCGTCGCCTCTGCCGGATGTCTATGCCGGAGAAACGCTCGTCATCGCGGCCCACGCCGCCACGAAGGATGGACTTGTCTGGGTCTCGGGCCTCGACGGCGACCAGCCATGGAAAGTCGGCCTCCCCGTCAGGCAGGCCGCCGAGCGCAAGGGCATCGCCAAACTCTGGGCCCGCAAGAAGATCACCTCGCTTGAACTTGACCGCGCCCGGTCCGACACGCTGCCGGACCTGGTCGACGACCAGATTCTGAGTGTCGCCCTCGCCCACCATCTCGTCTCGCGCCTCACCAGTCTCGTCGCCGTCGACGTGACGCCGAGCCGCCCGGATGGTGCAGAACTCGGCAGCGCTCAGGTGCCGCTGAACCTCCCCGCAGGCTGGGATTTCGGCAAGGTCTTCGGCCATGACGGCATCCGCTCCGACGCGTCCATGATCCCCGTCGAAGCCCTCGCCCTGCGCAAGCCCGATCCGAAGGCCATGAACGCTCCGATGCAGGTCGAACGCGGCGTACCCCTGCCAAATACCGGCACCCTTTCCGACCTGAAACTGCTCGCAGGTATAATCCTGGTCCTCATGGGCTTCATGCTGAAACTC